>VOFG01003691.1_pt1 | contig 47208 bp, 95 predicted proteins | sample 5384171 | NCBI WGS metagenome assembly VOFG01 (sample SAMN12384726, study PRJNA508395) | human gut metagenome | isolation source: healthy gut F | host: Homo sapiens
GTGGTTGATGGGGTAATACTGGAACAAGATGTTCCAATTACAGCCTGGAGCTGAAACAGCAAGATGCTGAGTATTTAGTGGTGTTTTTGGTTTCGAAATTAGTCCGCAGGATATAGAGTCATCATGGTTTTAAAGACGCCGCCTGGCCACAGCGCGATTTATGGGGTAAAGCTGCAGACGGGTGATCGTAAAGGATAACGAAAAGGGACGTGCGGGAAAACCGACAGTTTCATACCATGGAGAGGTGGTTTAAATGAACGTCCTTCTTATCGGGAAATTTTGATCATATGAATTCTGGGAACGTATGCAGTTGTCAAGGATATTTTCGAGCAAGGATTGTCATATAGTTCAAATATATCGTTGGATCGGATGATTCTTACGAAGGTTGTTGAATGAGTTAGTTAATCGCCGGATGTCAAAGAGGAGTTTGCTCTTCGATCAAAAGAAATGGCTAATCGTAATACGGATTGGTTTGATGTATTATTCCGTAATGCTGTAACCTCATTCGCATAATTTGAGTATTAACGGAGGTCGAGACTACAAAAATATTACTTTCTCAGCAGGTTATAATAACAATCAAGGTGGGGCAAAGGTTCTGTTAGCGAGCGTTTTCACAACTTTGGCTCGTGTGGATGCATCTGTGGGAAAAGTATATAGCTAATTTTTATGGCGAAATTGATTTCAGCACAACGAAAAATGAAGGTTATTCAGTGGTAAATCCGTTTAGTTATGCATATAATACTTCCCGGAAGTACAACCATACGAGAAAATGGACGGAAATATCATTTTTACAAGAAGGATTCAAAAATATTTGTATAACGTGTTGAACGAATTGGCAGAAAACAGGTAAAGAAAAAGTAAATCAATGATTTTAACGCTTTATTAAATTTGAATATAAAGTTATATGATGGGTTGTCTTACCAAGGAACTTTCTCGTATCATAATTCTTCCAACGAATCAGCTTCTAGGATTGGAAAACATGACGAGTCCGCTAGAAGTCGGCTTCTATGAGTTGCGAGGTACGAAGTACGAGGAGTACGTTCAACTGGATATGGTTGGACACCTACTTATGGGGAGCGGTTTATGCCAGTACATACGGATAGTTTTTGTGAACAATTATATCGATAAAAATGCTTCCGGCAAACACGAATACGATTTCGAGAGTTGCTTCGTTTTTTTGGTTCGGCTACATATACTTACAATAATCGTTACGTGATGAATTTCAATATCCGCTCCGATGGAGCCAATAAGTTCGGGAGTAATCCGAAATATCGGTGGTTACCCACGTGGTCTATTGCGGGTAAATGGTTGTTGACGAATGAAGGTTTTATGTCTCGATTTTCCGATAACGGACATTATATTTCTGTAAGAGGTAGTTACGGTATTCAGGGAAATATTCATGATGATGCTACTCCTAATTTGATCTTGGAAGTAGGAGATAGGAATACAACAAGTAACTTGGACCAGTCAACGATATATCGTTTGCCTAATCCTGATTTGCGGTGGGGAAAAAACAACTTCTTGGAATGTGGCTGCAGATTTTTCTTTTTGGAATGGAAGACTTTCAGGTAGTTTGGATGTGTATAAAAACATACCGAAGATTTGATCATGGAAAAAACAGTAGCGACATCTAACGGAAAATCACGTTTGTACATGAATGCCGGGGAGATGGATAATCAGGATTTGAAGGTAATTTGAGCGTGGAGATCATCCAAGGGAAAGAAGTTGAATTGGAGATTTAATGTAAACTTTGGGAGAAACACAAGTGAGGTGACTTTGGCAAACGATGAATTTATAGCGATTTGGAAGTCATTAATAAAATGTTGGATGGTAATTTAGCGGTTAAGGGCGAGAAGTTAGGTTCAATGTACTCTTTCCGTTATGGGGGATTGTCTAGTGAAAACGGATATCCGTTATTTTATGGGAAAGATGGTAAATTATGGCATACGGCAGATCCGGAAACGTATGGAGCTGGTGAAAAGCGGATCTATTTACCCGGATCTTTCCGGAGGATTTGATACTCAATTGACGTTTGACAGGTGCTTATCGCTATCCTTGGGTTTCACCTATAATTTGGGTGGTGTGAAACGTTTACCGAAAGTGTATGCCGATAAAAATTCTGCATTAAATCCGGTTGCTAATGTATCTACGAATTGGAAGAAAAGGTGGAGAAAGCCTGGGGATGAAAAACATACGGATATACCTGTTTTGTATAATGATAGAGTGACTTCGGAGTTTTGATCGTAACGTTTCGGCCGAGGATCGGGGGGCTGTTGAAGAGTGTACCTATTTTTATGATTTGTCTGATCTCCGCGTAGCGAAAGCTGATTTTTTGCGTTTGCGTTCTGTTGGGCTAAGTTATATTATGCCTGAGAAATTATTGAAGGGGTTGGAATTTCTTCCATGATGATTCGTTTCAGGCTTCGAACTTGTTCGTGTGGGCGCATAAGGATTGGAAGGGGCTTGATCCGGAGACTCCGGAAGCGAATATTCCGATATTACCTTCTTATAGTTTGGGTGTTAATGTTTCATTTTAATAGGAAGTAGTTATGAAAAGATTTGTAAAGATATATACCTATTGGCTTTTAGGAATGCTTTTTGTTCACCGGGTGTGATGATTATTTGAAAGAGGATTCGGGGGATTTGTTGATCCCGGGAAAAGTGGAGGAGTTTTTACCAATGTTGTATAGAGAAGGCTTTCCCAGAAATTTTAATGACGAAGTGGCTTGGTTGTATTTGATGACGGATGACGTGGAAATGGGGCAATTGGAATTGGATCCTGAGGACGAGGTAATGATACCCGGGATAAAAATTCTTCGGATGCTTTGAGTGCGGGAGAAGGTGAGAGCCTTACAAGTGGGAAAGAGAGATAAAAAGTTATGCGGATAATTTTGGGAGCGTCGTTACGGGAATATTTTGGCTTGTAATTTGGTTATCGATGCGCTACCGGAAATGGAGTACGTGGAGGCAGATTCGGGAAATTATAATTTTCTTGCAGCCCAAGCTTATGCTTTACGTGCCTATAATTCCTGGTGCCGGGTGAATTCATTTGCTTTACTTTGGTCGAAAGGGAATCTAGACAAACCGGGAGTGATAATTCGGACGGAGCCGCAAATTAATATATCTGCAGAGGACGTTCTTCTATTCGGGAGGTATATGATTTGATTAACGAAGATATTGAGAAAGCGGAAAAATATATCAATATAGCCACGTTTGACGGAAATATACATCGGCTTTCCGAACCGGCGATTCTGTTGCTAGCTTCTCGTATTGCATTATTTCAAGAAAATTGGGACGAGGTCATTCGGACCGGTGAATTGTTTTTAGCACAGAATTCCGTTATTTTGAATTTGAATGATCAGGACACGACATTATTTGGGACGGAGAAAGGGCTTAGTAATAAAATATTTACGATGATGGATGGAACGATAAACAAGGAAGTCGTTTTACGTTCGGGACTTCTAGTTATACCCCGTATGATTATTTATCGACTTCGGGTACTTTTTATGGATTGGGTTTCAGGCCTTCCCATAGTACGGACGAGTCTTTGATTCGCTCTTATGAAGAGGGGAGATTTACGGAAAAAAGCTTATTTCTTGGAAGATGTTCCGGCTAAAAAGGCAGAGAGTATCTGGGAAGAAGATAAACCTTATGAGTATAAATATTATTATCCGATAAAATATCGTCAAATGTCGGGTTCAACTTCTACGAAACCCAGTGAAAATCTTGTCCATGAGAATTGGCGGAGTGTGGAGGTAATGTTAAATTTAGCAGAGGCATATACGCGTAAGAATAATGAGGTGACTAGTGATGCACTTGATTTATTGAATGATCTACGGCGTTGTCGTTTGATTCGGAGGCGTATGTGGAAAAACGTCAGCGGATTTTCCGAATGCGCAAGCTTTGTTGAAATTTATTTGGGAAGAGCGACGTCGGGAACTTTGTTTCGAGGAGGCCATGCGTTTTTGGGATTTGCGGAGACAGGGAATGCCGGAATTGAAACATAAATGGTATTCAAGTTGGGATACATACGAAACCTATACCTTGCCACAAGGAAGTAAAAATTACGTCCTTTCAATTCCTCGGAGTGAGCTTGATTATAACAATGGATGTTATGATAACGAGCGTGATTTGATACGTCCCGAGTAGTGATATTAAAAATTAATGAAGTATGAAAAAAGATTGCAATATATTTAATAATGATCCTGTTTTTAGGAATTTCTTGTTCCGAGGATGTGAAGGTGAATCCTGAGTTGGCGGGTCCGTTATATGGTTTGACGAAAGGAGAACCGGGTTCTGTGGATGAGTTGATCTATAATACATGGGAAGAGTGGGGAATGTATTATTTGTATAAATTTGAGCCGTATGCTTTTCAAGTAACAAATTGGAGTGGTTATTTTAATAAATGGTATACTCCGGTGAAGGGAGGAGAACACGGAAGTAATCGGAAAATTATAGACCATATACAAGGGTGGTATATTCGTGGGGTTGGATAAAGATTTGGTGCAGGGAGTTGGTTCGTGCGTACGTTTTTGTGTGATTCGCTTTTGTGATGATTACGATTATAATCCAGAGGAGTTGGTTGCTACCTATTTAGAGAATGGTGATTGCATTATTCTCACGGGGTCGGAGATAAAATGAATAATTTTACGGATGAAGATTGGGATAATGGAAGGCGGAGTTGTCGAGTTTGTTGATTTCACGTTTGTATTTGGGAGCAGCGGAACAACCTGCTGATTTTTTTAACTTGCGTATGAAGGATGCTAATGGTAAGGAAGTGAAGTGGATATTAGCACCTTGGCTTGAGGATCCTGCAGGTAAAAATATTCACCCAATGTTTGTACATTCCAAAAAAAAATGGTTATGTTCGTTCGAAACCGAATTCTTTTTCAAAGTGAGACAGTGAATATTGTTGATAACCAGATGGATTTAGCAGATTACATTTCTTTCTTGACAACCACCACAAAGACTGAATTGAATTATAATTTTAAAGTATTTTCCACGGATGTTGGAGAGAGCAGTTGCGTTGATTCCTTATCTACAGCGGGTGTTATCGATGGATTTGGAAGCCATGCAAAATGCGAATTGTCCGGGGATCCGGTTGAGCCCGATTACTTTAAGAGTCTAAAAGAATGATTTGTCTGTATAATGTAGAAGGTATGTTGAGAAAGACAATCATGATATTGGTTTGTGTCGGATGTTGCGTGGCAGCATCCGCACAAACTGGTTTAGAAAGTTTGAAAGAGGAATATGAAGCTAACAAGCGAGACATCGAAGTCGTGAAAGAATACGTGGAGGCTTTGGAGAAAGCGAAGAAAGGAAAAGAGGCCGAGCGGGTGGCAAAGGAATATATGTCTCGGTGTCCGGTGTTGCAGGTGGAAGATAAAGGATACCTATTTGCTGTTAAATAAATATGTGTTCGCTGATCCTTATTCCAATGTTTTCGAGTATGGTATTTATGCCATGAAAAAATGAAGTGGGACCGGGGAGAAAATTGCTCAGGGGAAGATAAGACAGCACGTTTGAAGAGGCTTCTTAAAAAGTTTGGGAAATGGGGTTAGTGGTGACAATGAGATTGATAAGAGATACGAGGTGTTGATGATATTGAGCCGGAATTTGAATAAAGAAATTGATAAACAATGTGATCCTTATTTGAAGGATAAACAATATGTTCTGCCATTGTATGATTCATTGAAGTTGGAACGATTGACGTACCTTGTAAATAAAGGGGCAATTATTGGGGCAGGATGGAATGCGCTTAAAGTTGGCTGTTAATAAAGCTTTGCATGTGGGGGATAACGCACAGGTAATCAGAGATTTGGAAGTGGCTACGAATTTAAATATGACTGATATACGAGGTAATTATATTGTAGCAATTTTGACGGTACTTTCGGAAAGCACTTTAGATAAGGAATTAATAAATAATATATTGTCATTCGTGTTGAGGTTAAGAGATCGGGGAAGAGACTGCAGGTGGTTCAACCAATTATTATAACTTGTTAGGTCGTTTGTGCGCTCTTGTGGGTGACAAAGATAATGCTGATAAATATAAAAAGATAGGAGATGCGATAGAAGCGGAGCGAATGGAACGGTATAAGGATTTGTTTGAAGCAACCGGGTCTAATTAATCTGGAAATATGATAAAGAAACAGATAGTTGTAATGTTTGTCGTATGGCTGTTTACGACTTGCAATTTATTGGATGTGAATGCTCAACAGGTTTCGTGACTATGTAGTCATTACCTCGAAGGAGATGCAATCGGACAAGGCGTGGATGAAAGTGGTCGAAGTCTTGTCCAAGAGACATAAAGCAGCCGTATTGTATTATAATGAGAAACAGCCGCGTGAATTATTGGAAGAGTTACGACGTTTGGCGCCCCGTTATATGGCCGTGGTGGAAAAACCGGAAAACCTCAATCGAGAATTCGTTATGGAAGGACATCGTTTGAGCCGGGAAATAGATGATGATATTTATGCGGATTACTTGTGGGGGATTATCACGGGGTATTCAGCTGCGGACGCTATGCGTATGGTAGAAAGCAGTGCCAAGCCTTTTGTAATCTCATACTGCGTTGAACACGACGGCAGAATTGAGTGATGGGAAATATTTTGATCGTTTCGCATTTATGAACGACGGGGGTACTCCCGGTGGCTGGGGAGAAAAGACCACTCGTGATGGAGAAGTAAAAAGAGTGAACAGATCAATAAATGGGAGATTCTTAATAAATGGGTAGAAAAATACAAAGAAATTGATCCTGATTTGCTGGTAACATCTTCACATGCGACAGAGAAAAATCTTGAAATGCCGTTTACCGTTGGTAACTTGAAACCACGGGGGAGGGCGGTTATATGCCGATTTTATGACTCCCGAGTTCCTAGACGGGACGGCTCATCCTAGAGTTTATTTTGCGGCGGGTAACTGTTTGATTGGAAATATCGATAATGACCCGGAGAGCATGGCCGTTGCTTGGTTGAGCGGAATGAATGCGACCTCCATGATCGGGTATGTTGTTACAACTTGGTATGGCCGGAATGGCTGGGGGACTAAAATATTGGGTTGCCAATGCCGGGCGGTTGACCTTGGCACAAGCTGTTTATTTGAACCAGCAAGATATGTTGAGAACTGAAAACGAGTGGCATCCGAAAATGCTGACCGTAAATTATCCTTTTCGGAAATAGAGTTCGGACAGAGGGAGATGTTTGAAAAACAATTTGAAACGGTGACGGGCCAGAAACCGACGAAAGATCAGATGGGATTTGTACATGACCGGGATGTTGTTGTTTTGTATGGAGATCCGGCTTGGGATGTGAAAATGCAGAGTCCGAAACCATTAGGTTATGAGGTTGGTTTTAAGGTTAAAGGGAAACAATGTTTCGTGACGATTACGACTAATGAATATTTTGACGGGGGATTGATGAAGGGGGGAAAAGCTGAAGCAAGAACACGTGACGGATATTCCATTTGCTTATTACTTTCCCGAAACGTGTGAATAATCCGCGTTTGGCAGAGGGACAAAATGGGAAGTTGCTGTGGCTGAGGATTTTTTATTGCTGTATGATTGTGATTTCGTGAAAAATAAAAATATACAATAGTATTGGACATAAACTAAAAGGGATTGTAAAATGAAAAAATTCGTATTGTTAGTGTTGGTTTTAATCACTGGTTTAACCGTATTTTCACAGGAATAGAATTCAGAAAGGGCGCTATGCAGAGGTATTGGAAATGGCGAAAAAACAGAATAAGTTGGTATTTATAGATATATATACTTCTTGGTGTGGACCTTGTAAGCATATGGCGGATAATGTATTCCCGCAAGCTAAAGTCGGCGAATATTATAACGCTCATTTCTTGAACTTGAAATTGGATGCAGAAAAGTGAAGACGGGGAAAATGGTTGCAGAAAACATTTGGAGTATCTGCTTATCCCACTTTCCTTTTTGTTAACGGGGAGGGGAATTGGTTTACCGTTTCTTGGGGGGTAAAACCGTGGATATGTTTGTCAAGGAAGGAGAAAAAAGCCGTGGATGCTTTTGCGGCTCGGCCGGAATTGAAGAAATACACGAAGAAATATGAGGAAGGAAACAGAGATAAAGAATTCTTGAATCAGTATTTTATATTGAAAGATAGATCCGGTTTGGATTGTAGTGATGTGTTACTTGATTATTTTGCTTTGGTAGATGATAGTCAGTTGTTGGATTCAATAAATGTTCCGCGTATTGGTAAGATTACGGTCTTTGACAAAAAATTAGCCAACCGATTTGTAGATGCGGCTTGTGTGGAGGCTGCTAATCCAGTGAAGGATAAAAGCATTCTACTGCCGTGAATAAAGCCATTTGTACATTCTTGAGTGCTTGCGTTCAAAAGACGGCACAAGCCGATCAAGAGGAAAATTTCGAGGAAGTGTTGGCTTTGAAAGATCGTTTATTTAAAGCGACAGGAGCTAAAATAGTGCCACAGCGGCTTCATTGGGAGGAGGAAATATTTATATCCCTTCAGAGCTATTGCGTTTAAACTATTATTCGGCTAAAAAGAAATTGGATAAGTTTAATCATCTTTTTATTAATTATATCGCAGAACTTCAAAAAAATACGAGGGAAGTCGCGGAGGAGAAAATAGCCATGCTTAAGGCTATGGAAGCCAAGTTGAAAGAGGCCAAAGAAAGTGGAAATGAGGCGGAATATCAAGCGGCAAGGAAGCTAAATGCGATGATGTCTGCTTTTTCAAGTATTGATGATTACTATACTTCAACGAGTATGATCGAGAACGTGGAACGTTACGAAGAGATATATGAAGGAGAGAAGGATGCTGCATACAAGGATCGAGTTGCCGGTTGGTACGTGTTTTTACATCAGTTGAGTCCTTCTGCGAAGACGGCGGCATACGTGGCCGATAAGTTATTAGCCTTGGACAAAAAGGGGCAAGCGAAAGAAGTTTTGACCTTGGGATTGAAAGATGGAAGTTCTGCGGCGGGGGTTGAAGAGAGTGACGTGAAAGCTTGTCAGGCAAAATTGGATGAATTAAAATAATAGCATATTTGTAAATAGGATTGATTATGAAAAAGATTGGATTTATAGTACAATTTTTATGTTTGGCCTTGTTCTCGTTCGGGCAGTCGGCTGGCGACGGGATTCGTTTTATTGAAGGCGAGAAATGGGAAAAATGTCTTGAAAATGGCCCAAGAGCAGGACAAATATATCTTCATGGATTGCTATACCTCTTGGTGTGGCCCGTGCAAGGCTTTAGCTAAAGATATTTTTACTCGTAAAGACGTGGGCGACTTTTTTAATGCGAATTTCATCAACGTAAAGTATGATATGGAAAAAGGCGTGGGGAAAGATTTATACAAACATTATAAATCCAATATCATCGGATTCCCGACGCTCCTATTGATTAACAAGGAAGGAAAAGTTGTACACCAGATGGCCGGGTTTCAAGAGGCGAATGTATTGATCGACGGATGAAAGCCGGGATGGAAGGTAAAAGTTTGTTCGCTTATAAGGACAGATACGCGGCAGGAGAGCGTGAGCTTGCCTTTTGAAAGATTATGTTGTCGCTTTGCAAGGAGCCTTTTTGAAGGATGATATTGAGAACATTGTACTCGATTACATGAAAACGATACCTGTGGAAAAATTACAGGAGAAAGAAATTTGGGATTTCGTGGGTGCTTATATTAAAGATCCTTATTCTCCGCAATTTGACTACGTGATTTTTAATATAGACCGTTTGGCCAATAAAGTAAAGTTTGATCGTTATAGCGTGGAGAGACAACTGGGTTGGGCTTTGGAAAGAGCCGTGGATCAGGTGGTAGAGGTGAAGTTTGACAAGGATGGTGTACCTTTGCGCTTGGTTGATGCTGCGGGAAAAGTGGATACGTTGTTACGGTTAATTGATCGCGGAAATCTGAAACGTGCGGAAACGTTACGTGCCAAAATTAGGATTTATGAATTGGAATTGGCTCAAAAGTGGAATGAAATATATGAATGTCAGATGATGTATCGTGGTATAAAAGCTTTGGGATTCTCTGATCGTTATTTGGAGGAAACGGCTCAATATTTGGCCGCATATTGTCCGGATAAAGCCGTAATCGAAAAATATTTGACCTTAATCGAAAAAATTGCAGCAAGAAGAAGACAAGGGAGTTCTAAATTAAGATCTTATTATTACGGGACTCTTTCTGTTTTGCATGCTAAACTTGGTAATGCTGCAAAAGCGAAAGAGTTCAAAAAAATGGACGAGAAAATTAAAGCTGAGAAAGCGAAAGAGTTCGAGTCATTTTTGAAAAAATCGAATTAAATATAAATGGTACTTCATTTAGAAATAGTAAAATAATTACGAAGAATATGAAAAAGATTGTCAGTGGATTACTAATGGGATTGTTTTTCGTGGGGTGTACCGAACAAGAGACAACTTATACTATTCAAGGAGAGTGGGAAGGTGGAGATGGAAAAGTGGTTTATTTGAAAAAGGACTTGGGAGACAAGAAATATGAAATACTGGATTCCGCTGTTGTGGTGAAAGGTAGTTTTAAGATGCAAAAACCGCTTGGAGACGTGGATGAAAGGATTTTGGAAATAAATGGCGGTACGAACATCATCATTTTGGACTCCGTTCCGATTCATGTGAAGTGCGAAACCGTGAAGAAGATGAATAGGGGAAAAGAAGTCGAGAGTGTTAAAGCGGAAATATCGCGGGAGCGTGGAGCAGGATATTTTAAAACGATGCTATTGACACAGCGGGATGAAATGTTGGTCATGTTGGGATTTTCTTTCATGAGTAAGAGCGGGAAGGAAAATACTGCCATGCAGGATTCTTTGGGACAGATGTATCTTGCTGTAAAGGCGAGAACGGCGCAAACGATTGATAGTTTGGTTACGAACTATCCCGATTGCCATGCGACGGCATTGATTATTGATAAATTTGTTATCAAGAGTAGAGATTTGGTGGAAGTTGAAAAAATGTACGAGAGCTTGACTCCTCGTATCAAAAATGCTTATTTAGGACGTAAATTGAAAACATCGATTGATAATATCAAAAGGACATCAATCGGTAATGTTGCTCCGGATTTCACCTTGCCGACTCCGGATGGAAAGAACGTTTCTTTATCCGATTATCGGGGAAAAATTGTTTTACTTGATTTTTTGGGCGTCTTGGTGTGGCCCTTGTTTGCGTGAAGTGCCTAATGTAAAGAAAGTTTATGACAAGTTCCATGATAAAGGATTTGAAATATTGAGCGTGTCACTGGATGATAAAAAGGATAATTGGGTGAATGCGATTGAAAAGAACGATTTGAATTGGGGCCATGTTTCTTCTTTGAAGGGATGGGGTTGTCCGGTGGCAAAATTGTATAACGTGAGCAGGGGTGCCGGCCATGTTACTGATAGACAAAGAGGGGAAAATTGTTGCTACTAAATTGCGGGGAGATCTGTTGATGGAAAAAGTTGCAGAACAATTTGAAGAATAACGATTGGCAGAAATGATGAGAAGAATATTTTTACAATAGCCATTTTGCTTTTCTCGTGGAACGTGTTTTCACAGGGATTCAGTTCGAAATCGGTAGCTGGAAAGAAGTTTTGCAGAAAGCAAAACAGGAGAATAAACTGATCTTTGTAGACCTGTACACGACGTGGTGTGGTCCTTGTAAGAAAATGGCCGCAGAGACTTTCCCCAGCAGGCCGTGGGAGATTACTTCAACAAGAATTTCGTCAATTACAAGATTGATGCGGAGAAAGGTGAAGGACCGGAACTAGCGGGTAAATACGAGGTTTCGGCTTACCCGACGTTAGTTTTTCGTGAATGCAGCAGGCGAGTTGGTGTATAAGTTTATGGGAGTCCGTACGGCCGATAAACTTATCGCTGAAGGAGAGAAAGCCGTGCGTTTGTATGCGCTGGCTCCCCAGTATTGCAGCGATGGAGAAAGAATACGAACAAGGAAAACGGGGAAAAGTATTCTTGGGAGAGTATTACGCTTTATTGAAAGAGTCCGGGGCAGGCGGTGGTATTGTCCTGAACGAGTACTTGAAATGTCTCTCTGATGAGGAGTTGTTGTTGGAAGAGAACGTGAGTAATATAGGTAATATTTCTATTTTTGATCCGGTTCTTTTTGATCGTTTGGTCAAGGGTATCAAGAAGGTCGAGGGCGAAAACAAGAAGTTGGGTAACCGTTTGAACACATCCGTGATGAAGAGCTTGAGCGCTTGTTTTGCCACTTGCGTGAAAGAGAAGGATGAAAAGGCGTTGGAAGGAATTCTTGGCGTGAAGGCCGGGTTGGGAAATCTGGAGAATGGAATGTCCGCCATGATGGGTGGCGGTAAATCTTATCTTCCGGCAGAGCAGTTGCGTTTGGATTTCTATTCGAATAACCGTCTAGACGATAAATTCAAGACGTTGATGAGCGAGTACATGATTGCCCAGCAGCAAGAGAATAGCATCGATTCCCTGAGAAAGACGGAAGAGATAACAAATCGACATTTTGAGATGCTGATTGATTCAGCTAGAATGAAGAATGATTCTGCCGCAATCGTGAGTATAAGGAAGACGATGGGTATGGCGAGCCTGTTTGGAGGGGTGAAGTATAAACTATTATCCTCTTTCGTGATCAGTGCTACCCGTCATTACTGGAAGATTACCGATCAGCAGAATGTAGGAGAGAAAAAAGAAATGTATCGCTTGGGTAAACTATGCTTATCAGTTGGATCGAACTCCGGCGACGGCGGGGATGTGCGGATTTGTTGGAAGAGATCGGGGAGAAACAAGGAGCTAAAAAGCTTTTTTTGAATGATGTGTTGGAAGTTATTAAAAATAACTCGCTAAGTGATGCTGATCCGAAGGATATTCAATCAGTGACGGAGCGTGTGGAAAAAATGTAACATGTGTTTTATTTGAAATAGAATATAAAAACAGGACTGTCCTCAAAAGTGTTATTTACTTTTGGGGACAGTTTATTTTTGAGGAGTCCTTCAACTTTTGGGGTGAATGAATTATTTTGTAGGGACTAAGAAGATGGATGAAATGATACTGGAAACGGAAAGATTGGTTTTAAGAAAGTTAGAGCAGAGTGATTTTAGAGAGGCTTGTAAATTATTACAGGATCCCGAAGTGATGTATGCTTACGAGGGGGCCTTTAGTGATCAGGAAGTTCAGGTATGGTTGGACAAGATGTTTCGACGGTACGAGAATGACGGTTTCGCTTTTGTGGGCGGTTGTCGAGAAGGGTCGCGGGAGCTTTATCGGGCAATGTGGCATCACGTATCAAGAATATAACGGGGGATGGGTGCCGGAAGTCGGTTATTTGTTCCGGAAAGAATTTTGGCATAAAGGATTTGCTACAGAGGCAGCGATTGCTTGTAAAGAGTATGCTTTTCAGGTTCTGGATTTTTGATGATGTTTATTCCATTATTCGAGATTCTAACGTGGCCTCCCAGAATGTGGCACGACGAAACGGAATGAGTGAAGTTGATATTCTTATCAAATATTACCGGGGGAGTCGAAATGCCGCATATCGTTTTTTAGGGCATCGAGAAAAAATATTTAAAAATGCGATAGAAAATTTAGGATAAAATGAAAGGAGCTAGTGATTACTAACTCCTTAATATTCCGTGTACTGAGGCGGGACTTGAACCCGCACAGCCGCAATGGCCACGGGATTTTAAGTCCCGCGTGTCTACCGATTCCACCACTCGAGCAACTTGGAGCGAAAAACGGGACTCGAACCCGCGACCCTAACCTTGGCAAGGTTATGCTCTACCAACTGAGCTATTTTCGCATGATTGCTTGCAAAATTTTCTAGGAACGCTTTCCTTTTTGCGATGGCAAATATAGAGCATTTTTTGTTTTCAGCAAAGGGTTTGATAAGAAAATGCAAAGGATTTTTTTAATTCATTTCTTGAAAACTGTTTTTCATGCAGTTACTAAAGGGAAAAGAGATGAATATTGGAGAACGGGAGGGCGAATGGGGGTCTAGTGGAGATGTGATTTTGCGATTTTTTTTAAGAAATGGGTTGTTCTCGGGTGTAGAATGATTATATTTGTCAAGTTTTTAAGACAGAAAAAATGTCGCGGACAGAAAGTAGAAAGGGAAAAAGTGCTTATTTTGTTCCCACAATCAGTATTTCTCTGGTATTGATTGTGGTCGGTATGCTTGTATTTATTTTGTTGAATGCCCGGGACGATTTCGGATCACGTGAAACGAAATATTGGTTTTGCCGTGATCGTGAAGGATAACACGAATGAGGTGGAGATCAAGCGGGTGCAAAAAGATTCTGGATACCCAGCCTTACGTTTACACTTCCAAGTATGTGACAAAGGAACAGGCTGCGAAGTCTTTCAAGAAAGAGATGGGAGAGGATTTTGAGCGAATTTTGGGAGCCAAACCCATTGTTGCCTTCCATTGAGATCAAGTTGAACCCGGCATATGCGAATAACGATTCGCTGGCGATGATAGAGAAGGATTGGCAAGATTTGATATTATTCACGAGGTGTATTACCAGAAATCCATGATTGAAAGTATTAACGAGAACATACGGCGGATCACGATTATCTTTTTGATTGTCGGGGCGGTGTTGGTGTTGATTTCGTTCACGTTGATTCGCAACATGATTCATTTGGCGGTTTACTCGCAGCGACTGTTGATCAAGACGATGCAGTTGGTGGGGGCCACGCCGTTTTTTATATGCAAGCCTTTCGTGTACGGGAGTATGTGGCGAGGGTTCTTCGGGGCACTGATTGCTAATTTGGTGTTGCTGGGTGCGATATTTTTCGTACAAGAGAACGTGGGGAACGTGATTAATATTATGCGGCAGGACGTGATTCTTGTTGATGGTGGCTTTTGTGATCCTTTCTCGGGGTGGTGTTGTCATTTTTCTCGGCTTGGTTCTCGGTACGTCGTTATTTGCGGCGGGATTTGAATGATTTATACGTGTAAATAAAAATATATGGCAAGAATTTTAAACGAAAAGAAAGACGGTTTTCCTATACCGAAGGATAATTACAAGATGATCCTGATCGGTTTCGGGATCGTTATTGTGGGCTTTCCTCTTGATGATGGGAGGGGGAGCGGATTCGCCCGATACATTTAATTATGACATTTTTAGTTTTCGCCGGATCACGTTAGCGCCTATCGTGGTGTTATTCGGTTTCGGTTTCGTTTTCTGGGGTATCATGCGAAAACCCAAAACGAAGGGAGAGGAGAAAAATTAAATATTAATGTAATTGAATATTGATGTGCGTGCATTCTCAATTTTCAATTCTCAATTTTCAATTCATAGATGGAGTGGTTTGAGGCATTGGTGCTTGGTATCATCCAGGGACTTTACAGAGTTTTTACCGGTGAGTAGTTCCGGGCATTTGCAGATTTTTTAGCGCTCTTTCGGGTTAGAAGGAGAGGAAAATTTAACATTTGCCGTGGCGGTTCATGCGGCAACGGTTTGTAGTACGATCGTGATTTTGTGGAAAGAGGTTTCTGTGTTGTTCAAGGGCTTTTTCACGTTCAAGTATAATGACGAGATGGCCTACGTGCTAAAGATATTTCTTTCCATGATACCGGTGGCTATCGTGGGATTTCTGTTTCAAGGATTACGTGGAGGCGTTATTTGGTTCGGGATTGACGGTTGTGGGGGTGTATGTTGCTGGTAACGGCGGTGTTGTTGTCATTCGCTTATTATGCAAGACCCCGGGTGAAAGAGAAAATCTCGTACCGGGATGCGTTTGTGATCGGATTGGCGCAAGCGTGTGCCGTGTTGCCCGGTTTGTCCCGTTCCGGTTCGACTATTGCAACCGGTATATTGTTGGGAAACAAGAAGGAGGCGGTGGCCAAATTCTCTTTTTGATGGTGTTGATTCCCATTTTGGGTGAGGCTTTTGCTGGATTTGATGAAAGGAGGATTTTCGGCGGAAGCAAAGTGGTATCTCAACAATGTCGCTGTTAGTGGGATTCATGGCGGCTTTTGTCTCGGGATGTATAGCTTGTCGTTGGATGATTAATATCGTGAAAAAAGGGTAAATTGATTTGGTTTGCTCTTTATTGCGCTATTGTGGGAATATTGACGATTGTTTTGGGATAATGAGTAAGTGGGGTAATATTTTTTTTAGAGAAGGAGAGGATTTTTCGGGCAGGAGCGGCGTTCGTGGTCGATAAGCCATTGCATTGGACATCGTTTGACGTGGTGAACAAAGTTCGTATTTGCTTGAGAAAAGGATACGGGAAGATAAAAGTGGGGCATGCGGGGACGTTGGACCCTTTGGCGTCGGGGAGTGGTGATTATATGCGTGGGGAAGGAGACAAAGAAGATCGAGGAGTATATGGGACAGGAGAAAGAGTACGTGGCGGAAATTACTTTCGGGCATACGACTCCTTCTTATGATTTGGAGACATCTTTTGACGGGGAGTTTTCGTATGAACAAGTGGATCGTGCTTGTTTGGAGCGGGCGGTCCAGCAGTTTATCGGGGAAATTGAGCAGTTTCCGCCCTCTTATTCGGCTGTTCGTGTTGACGGGGTCCGGGCGTACGAGATGGCTCGCGGGGGGACGAGGTGGAGATGAAGAGCCGGAAGGTAGTGGTCGGGAGATTGAAATATTGAAAGTGGAACTTCCAATAGTGGAACTCCGGATTGTGTGTGGCAAGGGAACGTACATCCGTTCGCTGGCTCATGATTTGGGAAAAGTCTGCGGGAGTGGTTCGCATTTGTCAGCTCTAAGAAGAACCCGTGTGGGGGACTTCCGGGTGGAAGATGGGTTTAAAATGGATGAAATTATTGGAGTTTTACAGGAAAATTTGTAATTTAGCAAGATTTGATTAATATATAAACATTATTCAACATGAAATTATCTAAGTTTAAATATAAGTTGCCGCCGGAGTTGATTGCGTTACATCCGACGCCTAACGGGATGAGGCCCGGTTGATGGTTCTGGATCGGAAAACCGGAAAGATTGAACACAAGGTATTTAAAGATGTGATTGACTATTTTGACGAGAAAGACGTGTTCGTTTTTAACGATTCCAAGGTGTTTCCGGCGAGGTTATATGGAAACAAGGAAAAAACCGGGGCAGAGATCGAGGTGTTTTTGCTGAGAGAGCTGAACCCGGAATTGCGTATTTGGGACGTGTTGGTTGATCCGGCTCGGAAAATACGTATCGGGAATAAGTTGTATTTCGGGGAAGATGATAGTGTGGTGGCGGAGGTCATTGATAATACCACTTCTCGCGGGAGAACTTTACGTTTCCTGTTCGATGGTGAATATGACGAGTTCAAGAAGGAGTTGTACGCGTTGGGCGAAACCCCGCTTCCTCGTTTTATTAACCGGAAAGTGGAACCTGAAGATGCTGATAATTACCAGACTATTTTTTGCCAAGCATGAAGGTGCGGTGGCTGCCCCGACTGCGGGTATGCATTTTAGTCGCGAGTTGATGAAACGTATGGAGATCAAGGGGATTGATTTCGCTTACATCACGTTGCACGTCGGATTGGGGAACTTCCCGGGAGGTGGATGTGGAGGATTTGACGAAGCATAAGATGGATTCGGAACAAATCTTCGTGACACCGGAAACGGTGAAAATCGTGAATGACGCGAAGGATGAAAAGCATAAAATTTGTGCCGTGGGTACGACGGTGGTACGTACATTGGAGAGCTGCGTGACCACCAAAGGACGGTTGACGGAGTTTGAAAGGGTGGACGAACAAGTTTATCTTCCCCGTATGATTTCAGCGTGCCGGATGCTTTCATTTCCAATTTCCATTTGCCTTATTCGACGTTATTGATGATGGTGGCGGCCTTCGGTGGGTATGAACACGTTATGGAAGCGTATAATCAAGCGGTTAAGGAGAAATATCGTTTTGGTACTTATGGCGATGCCATGCTTATCATTTGAAATATAGAACCTGAGGGTTGAAGACGGTATGCTGAAAGGTATGCCGTTTTTTTTGATAAAGGAACAAAGATTTGGAAGCAAAGAGTTATTAGATTTATTTCAAGTCATCCTGTCGTTCAGAAAATTGTCAATCGATTGCGTAAGCAGACGAGGACAAAGATAAAGTTGGAAAACGGGATCGGTTCGCTCGTGGCTTTTATCGCGGCTGCCGTGGGACGGGAGATGAAGGGATTACAGCTTTTCGTGTTGAACGACAAGGAGGAGGCTGCTTATTTCTACAATGATTTGTTGACTTTTTATGACGAGGAGAATGTACGTTTTCTGCCTTCCTCGTTTCGGCGTTCCGGTAATTTTGAAGATAAAGATAACGATTCGATTCTGGTTCGGACAGAGGTGCTGAATGCCTTGACGGCAAAGGAGGTGGGGATGGTGGTCACTTACACGGAGGCGATGGCCGAGAAGGTGGTGAGCAAGAAGATGTTGGCCGATATGTCGATGCCCGTGATCAAGGGGAACAAGCTGTCGATAACGTTTTTGGAGTCGTTGTTGGGAGAGTACGGTTTCGAACGGAATGATTTTCGTGTATGAACCCGGACAGTTTTCTATCCGGGGAAGTATCGTGGATGTCTATTCTTTCGCGGAAGAGCGTCCGGTGCGAATAGACTTTTTTCGGGGACGAGGTGGAAAGTATTCGTTATTTCGATGTAGAGACACAGCTTTCCGAGCAGTTGATTGACAAGGTGGTGATCGTTCCCGATTTGAGCGAGTCAACGGATAAGAATGATAACGTGGGGTTGACCGAGTTCTTGGGAAAGAGGCCACGTGGTGGATGAAGAATTCCTTGTTGATTCATGACCGCATTAATTCGTTAAAAGAACTGGATGCCGGGGAATTCCTGATCACGTCGGATAGTTTGTTCCGGACGATCGAGGGGAACAGTGTGGTGGAGTGGGGACCGGAGTTGTTTTTCGGGGAGGTGATTCGCTTGGAGGCGGAGGTGCAACCGGCCGTGAACAAGCAGTTCGATTTGCTGGCAGAGCATTTGCTAGACAAGCAGATGGATCGCTACACGGTTTATCTTTGTTCTACGAACGATATGCAGCTCCAGCGGTTGCGGGATATTTTCTCGGACAAGGGGCATGAGGTGAATTTTGTACCCGTGGAGGGAACGATTCACGAGGGTTTCAGTGATGCCCTGATCAAGGTGTGTATCTACACGGAGCATCAGATCTTCGATCGTTACCAGAAATACCGTTTGAAGACTTCGCAGATCCGGAAAGGGCGGGAGTCCATCACGATCAGCGAATTGCAGAACCTGCATCCCGGTGATTACGTGGTGCATATCGATCACGGATCGGGCGTTTCGGTGGGTTGACAAAGATCGATAATGACGGGAAAATTCAGGAGGCCATACGTTTGGTATATAAAAATAATTCCGAATTGTACGTGAGTCTCCATTCATTGCATAAAATTTCCAAGTACAAGGGGAAGGACGGTGAACCGCCAACCGTGAGTAAGTTGGGCGGGGAGGCTTGGAATAAATTAAAACAGCGAACCAAGTCGAGGGTAAAGGATATTGCCCGGGAGTTAACAGCCCTGTATGCCAAGCGCAGGCGAGAGGAGGCTTATGCTTTCTCGAAAGATAGTTTTGCAGGACGAGATGGAGGCATCCTTTATGTACGAGGAAACGCCGGATCAGATGAAGGCGATCGAGGCGGTGAAAGCGGACATGGAGAGTCCTCACGTGATGGATCGTCTGGTTTGCGGGGATGTGGGATTCGGAAAACGGAAGTCGCTATTCGTGCGGCGTTCAAGGCGGTGGCTGATAGTAAGCAGGTGGCTGTGTTAGTGCCGACGACGGTTTTGGCTTATCAACATTATAATACTTTCAAGAAACGTTGGAGGGGATGCCTTGCCGGATCGAGTATATCAGTCGGATGAAAAAGAGTGCCGATATTAAGCGGATTTTGAAAGATTTGGAAGCGGGGAAGGTGGATATTATCATCGGAACGCATCGTTTGACAAGCAATGATATAAAAATTTAAGGACCTCGGTTTGCTGGTGATTGATGAGGAGCAGAAGTTCGGGGTGGCGGTGAAGGAGAAGTTGAAACGTTTGAAATTGAATGTGGATACCATTACCATGACGGCGACACCGATCCCGCGGACGCTGCAATTTTCGTTGATGGGGGCGAGGGATATGTCGATTATCCGTACGGCCCCGCCTAATCGTTACCCGATCGTGACGGAGTTACATCGTTTTGATGAGAAAGTGATTAAGGATGCGATTTCTTACGAGGTGAGCCGTGGGGGACAGGTGTTTTTTATTCATAACCGGGTGGATAATATCCGGATATTCAATATATGATTCATCGTCTGATTCCCGGCATCAAGAGTTGTGTGGGACACGGGCAGATGAGTGGGGAGGAGTTGGAGACGGTGATGCATGATTTCGTGCGGGGAGATTACGACGTGTTGATTGCCACGACGATCGTGGAGTCGGGGTTGGATATTCCTAATGCGAATACTATTATTATTTAATCAGGCCCAGAATTACGGGATTGAGTGATTTACACCAGTTGGGGGACGGGTGGGACGTTCCAACCGGAAGGCTTTTTGTTATTTGCTGGCCCCACCCTTTGGAATTAGTGAATGCGGATGCCCGGAGGCGGTTGAAGGCAATCGAGGATTTCAGCGGCTTGGGGAGTGGGTTCAATATTGCCATGCAGGATTTGGATATTCGTGGAGCCGGGAATATTTTAGGGGGAGAGCAATCCGGTTTTATTGCAGAAGTGGGGTTACGAGACGTATCAAAGAATTCTGAACGAGGCGTTGGTGGAATTGAGGGATGAGGAATTCCCCGAATTACAGAAGGTGCATCCGGATGAGCCGATGGCGTTTGCCACGGATTGCGTGATCGACACGGATTTTGCTTTGTTGATCCCCGATACTTACGTGGAGAACGTGAGCGAACGAATCCGCTTGTACCGGGAGTTGGATAATATTCGCGAACGAAGAGGCTTTGCAGCGTTTCGAGATAGAGATGAAAGGATCGCTTTGGTGAGATCCCGGCTCCGGTTGTCGGGTTAATGGAAGTGGTCCGGATTCGTCAGAGATGTATAGGCTTGGGAATTGAGCGGCTGATGGTGAAGAATAACAAGATGATTGTTTATTTTATCAGTGACCAGAATTCGCCATTCTATGCCTCTCCCCGTGTTTAGCGAGCTATTGAAATTTATACAGAAACAGGTGATCCCTTGCAAGATCAGCGAAAAGAATGATAAGTTGAGTCTGGTTTTCACGAATATTGCCGATATTAATCGGGTATCGGAAATCACGCGGAGATGCGAGACTTTGCTTATGGTAATAATTAAGCTATGAATCTAATTGTTGATATTGGAAATACACGAACCAAGTATGCCGTTTTTGATGAAGGCGATTGGGTGGAGTGTGGATTGGGATTGCCGGAAGTGTACGATCTGGCGACGAGTTATCGAAAAACGGGAAGGCGGTAAACTTGATTTTGTCGAGTACGGGGTGCCATCTCGGCGGAGGTTCGGGAAAGATTGCGGGAGGTTTCTACTTTCTTTTGTGAAGTGTCATCGGAAATCCCCTTGCCGATACGCTTGGGATATGATACCCCCGGAAGACATTGGGCGTTGATCGGATTGCCGGTTGCGTGGGGGGGCATTCCTTTTTCCCAGGTAGGGAGTTGCTGGTGATTGATTCCGGAACGGCGATTACGTATGATTTTGTCAGTGCGGATGGGGAGTTCCGGGGAGGGAATATTTCTCCGGGTTTGGGTATCCGTTTCCGGGCGCTAAACGAGTTCACAGCGAGCCTTCCATTGGTGAAGTGTTCCATGGAACACGGGTATGTCGGGAAGAACACGCATGATGCGATTTTGAACGGGGTGATGAATGGTATACTTTTTGAAGTAAGAGGGTATATAGATGAGTTGCTTCGAAATAATCCCCTATGCTGCGGTAATTATAACGGGCGGCGGAAGTGAATATCTGAGAAAAACGTTGAAACGGACGGTTTTTTTTGAAGACAAGTTGGTGATCACGGGTTTAAACAGAATTTTAGAATACCAAAAAACGGTTAATTATACATGAAAATATGTGAAACATTTCCGTTTTTAAAGAAATAGTGGTAATTTTGCGATAGTCCTCACGTGGGTGGACTGGCTATGATGAAAAAACTTATTCGAACTAACTTAAATAAAAGGGATGACCATGAAAAAGATTGCTGTTATAGCATTTGGAATGTTTCTATTCATTCTACCGACGAAAGCGCAAACGTTGGAGTCTCAGTATGGATTGGATAGTGCAAATACCATTCTGAATGCTTCTCTGTACACGGAATACTGAAACAGAAAAATTATGAAGAAGCGTTACCCTCTTGGAGATACGTTTTCTTGAACGCACCTGCATTTCAATTAAATACCTATATCCGGGGAAGATATTATTGAGTTTATGATCCAGAAGACGAAAAAGAAGGAGTACGTGGATACTTTTAATGATGGTTTTTGATCGTCGTCTTCAATACATGGGAAAAAGAAGCCGGGAAGGATATGTTCTTGGGAAAAAGGTATGGCTCAAGTGAAATATTCCAACGGGGATATTAATATGTTGAAAGCCGGGTTTGATAACTTGATGAAGTCGTATGAATTGGAAGGAGAAGGTACTCCGGCCACAGTTGATTCATGCTACTTTTGAAGTGGGTTGTGGGTTGGTACAAAAAATCAATTATCTCAGGAAGAATTTATTAATTTGTACATGAAATTCACTGATTTTGCGGACAAACGTCTAGCATCAGGTGAAAAAAGGATGTGATAATTTCGCTGTATGTAAATCTGCATTGGATGCCATTTTCTTCGAGTCCGGGTATGCTGATTGTAATACATTGGCCGGTTTGTTGAATCAGAAATACGAGGCGAATAAAGATAGTCTGCCTGTTTTGAAAGAAATTTCTTCTATTTTAAGAAGACGTGAATGTACCGATTTACCGTTGTACGCTACGGTTGCCGAGAAGATTTATCAGCAAGAACCGAGTGCCGATGCTGCTTACAGTTTGGCTATGATGTTCTTTTCAAAACAAGATATTGCGAAATTCGAGCAATATTTGAAGGAGGCTATCAATAAATCAGATGATCCGAAAGCTAAAGCAGATTATAATTACAAGTTGGCACAGGTGTATTTGTCAAAGAAGAATTATCCGTCAGCAAAAAATATGCTTTAGATGCTTTGAAGACAAACCCGAACATGGGTGATGCTTACATCACGATCGGTTTGGCTTATGCGGTAAGTAGCAATGACTATGAAGGAGACGAGTTCGACAAACGTACCGTATTTTGGGCTGCCGTGGATAAGTTTGTGAAAGCGAAACAAGTTGATCCATCAGTAGCAGGAAAGGCTAACGAATATATTGAGCGGTATTCCCTCACTTCCCGACGAAAGGACGAGGCTTTCTTCCGTGATATTACGGCAGGAAAAGCGTGAAAGTCGGTGGATGGATTAACGAGACAACGACTGCTAGATTTAGAGATTAAATACATGATATTTCTATATCGAGCATTAAAAATAAAAAGCATTACCGTCCTTGTTTTAGGGACGGTAATGCTCTTTTCGTGTAAAACGAATATGAAGGATGTGGATGCGATCGGGAACCGGAACGGTATGCCTGAAATGTCCGGGGAGAATATGGAGTTATTTTATTCCGATTCCGCATTGTTGAAATATAAAGTAATAACCCCTCTTTATAATAAATATAATCAAGGACGACAAGAAGTATGATGAATTCCCGAAAGGAATACATGCGGAATTGTACGAGAAGGACGGTAGTATCGTCGGTTCTATCACATCAAAGTACGCGAAGAAGTTGGAAGAGGAGATGCTGTGGGATTGCGTAACGAGGTAGTTGTGATTAATGCCGAAGGGAAGAAGTTGGAAACCGATTGATGTACTGGGATATGAAAAAGAGATCGTTTATTCCGATCGTTATTCCCGGCTTACTTCGGGGACCAGATTATAGAGGGGAATAAAGGTTTCAAGTCGGATCAATCCTTGAAAAACCCGGTCTTTAACAAGATTACGGGTGTGGTAGAAATTGAAAATAAACCTTAAATGTCAGGATTTGTTGCCATATTGATTTGTTTGGTCCTGTCTGCTTTCTTTTCGGGGATGGAAATTGCTTTTATGGCTTCCAATAAACTCCGGATTGAGATTGATAAATCGAACAAGGGTATCACGCAGAAGTTAATAGATCTTTTTGTTTCCAATTCGGGAATGTATATCACCACGATTCTGGTAGGGAATAACGTGGTGATGGTTATTTATGGTATCTTTATGTCCGATTATCTTGATCCTATGTTGGAAAATGTCGGTATTTCGCTGGGGATTGCGGATGATTCTTGTGACGTTGATTTCGACGTTGATCGTGTTGGTGACGGGAGAGTTTTTCCTGAAAGCCGTGTTCCGTCTGCGGCCGAATGTGTTTTTACGGGTTTTCGCTATTCCGGTATTTTTGTTTTATAGCCTGTTTTCCCGATCTCGTATTTCTCCGTGTGGTTCGGGGGATTGTTGCTGAGGATATTTACCGGACGCAAACTGACGCATAAAGAGGAAAACCGGGCTTTTGGCAAGATAGATTTAAATAATCTGATAGAAGAGGGTGAGACCGGGGAGAAGAAAATGAAGACGAACACGATATTAAATTGTTCCGGAATGCGTTGGATTTTTCGGAAGTGAAATTGAGGGAATGTATTGTTCCCCGTCCGGATATTGTGGCTTTATCGATAGATGGCAGTCTGGATGAGTTGAGGGAGCTTTTCGTGAAACGGGATTGTCCCGGATATTGATTTATCGGGATTCGATTGATAACGTGATCGGTTATGTACATTCATCTGCCTTGTTTCATCATCCCGAAACAGTGAAGAAGGCGGTGAGCAAAATATTGATTGTTCCCGAGACCATGTCGGCCTTGAGGTTGTTGAATCTGTTCACGAAGGAACAGAAAAGCGTGGCGGTCGTGGTTGATGAATTTGGCGTAACGGCCGGGATGGTTACGATTGAAGATATTATGGAGGAGATTTTCGGGGAGATCGAGGATGAGCATGACCGTTTGAATCTGAAAAAGAAGAACAGGTCGCTCCCGATGAATATATTTTCTCCGGCCGTCTTGAAGTGGATTATCTGAATGAAAAATATGATTTGAATCTTCCGGAGAATGAGGAGTACGAGACTTTGGCCGGGTTGATTCTTTATTACAATGAGGATATCCCGGAAGAGGGAGAACGGATCTCTATTGAAGATATATCTTTTGAAATCGTAAGTGTCAAGAGTGCCCGGATTGAGGAGGTTCGGGTAAAGATATAAAAAGAAAAGGAGCTTTTAATTAAGCTCCTTTGTTGTATGTTTTAGCATATCGTCGAAATGCCGGATGTTATCCTCGTGATCCCGGTGGCAGATCATTAGAATGTCATTATTTTCCGCAATGATACAATTTTCGACCCCTTCAATAATGACTTTCTTGTCTTGGGGGACGTTAATAATACATTCTTTAGTTTCGATTAAGCGGACTTGTTCGCTGTTGGATACATTGTTATTCTCGTCTTTCGGGCTGATTTCATGGAACGAGTGCCACGTGCCGACATCGGACCAACCGAACTCACCTTTCATGACATAGACTTTTCGCGGACTTCTCCATGATACCGAAGTCGATGGAAATATTACGGCATTGTCCGTAGATGTGAGCGATATTTTCGGGAGAATCCGGGTTCTCCCATTTTTATATTCCTGCTCGAACAGTAAATACATATCTTCGAGGTATGTTTTGAACTCTTCGATAATATCTTCTACTTTCCAGATAAATATCCCGGCATTCCAAAGGAAATCACCCGATTCCAAAAAAACTTTTGCCAGTTCCTTGTCCGGTTTTTCGGTGAACGTTTTAACCTTGGATATGAATTCGGAGAACTTGTTTTTCTTGATCTGGATATACCCGTATCCTGTTTCCGGGCGGGTTGGATTGATACCGATGGTAAGTAATCCGCCGAACTGTTCAACGAAAGAAATCCCTTTCTGAATGTTGTCAAGGTAGACTGCGTCATTCGTGATAAAATGGTCGGAAGGGACAACAACCATGCTTGCGTGCGGGTTAACCCGGGCAATCCGGTAGGCCGCGTAAGCCACGCATGGGGCGGTGTTCTTGCCGAAAGGTTCTTTCAGAATATTCTCGGAAGGAATTTCCGGGATTTGCTGTTTCGTCAGCTCTTCGTAGGCGGTACCTGTAACAATGAATATATTTTGGGTATCAAAATTTGATTTGCTCTTTCAAAGGTTTGACGGAGGAAGCTTTTCCCGACATTTAAGATGTCACAAAATTGTTTCGGACAGGCTTTCGTACTCACGGGCCAGAAACGTTTTCCGAGACCGCCGGCCATTATAACGCAATATGAGTTTTTATTCATCTTATTTAGTTATACATTTAAAATTAAATTCATCTTATTGTTGTCGAAATTAGTAATAAATCCGTGAATAATTTCTATTTTTACGATAAAATTTGAGACAGGGTTTACAGGAGGGTATTATTTAAGGAGTTAGTATAGATGAAAGTATTAGATAAGATAGGAGCTTACATATTGTTTATGGGGCGTATCTTCACGAAACCTGAGAAGAAGAAAGTTTATTTAAAAGAATTGACTAACGAGTTGGAGAAGTTGGGGTTGAATTCCGTTATGTTGGTGATGATTATTTCTTTCTTTATCGGGGCGGTGTTGACGCTTCAAACGGCTTATAATATGTCGAATCCCCTACTACCTCGCTATCTGATTGGTTATTTGACCCGGGAGACGTTATTGCTGGAGTTCTCGTCAACGATCGTGAGCTTGATTCTTGCCGGGAAGATCGGTAGTAATATTGCATCCGAGATCGGTAGTATGAAAATCACGGAACAGATCGAGGCGCTGGAGGTGATGGGAGTGAATTCCGTTTCATATTTGGTGGGGCCGAAGATTGCAGCGGCCTTGGTGGTAAATCCGGTGCTTTATATATTCAGCGTGTTTATCGGTATTATCGGAGGGATCCTGTCGGGGATTGGCATCTGGTGTGGTGAACTATGATGATTATATACACGGGTTGCACTTTGCATTCAATCCTTACTACGTGACCTATTCTATTGTCAAAACTTTGTTTTTTGCCGTGATATTTACTTCTATTCCCGCCTTCTACGGGTATAACGTGCAAGGGAGGGGCGTTGGAAGTCGGTAAGGCGAGTACGAAAGCCGTGGTGGATAGTAGTATTGCCATCCTGCTTGTAAACTTGATATTAACCAAAATATTATTGTAATGATACGGGCGGAAGGGGTATGTAAGTCATTTGATAAAAAAGAGGTGTTGACGGATATAGATGCCGTTTTCGAACCGGGAAAGGTAAATCTGATTATCGGGAAGAGTGGTTCGGGAAGACCGTGTTATTGAAATCGTTGATTGGCTTGCACTCGATTGATAAAGGAAAGATATTCTATAATGATCGAGATATTACCGTGATGAATAACAAACAGATAAAGGATATTCGGAAGGAACTGGGAGTGGTTTTTCAAGGCGGGGCATTGTTTGATTCGCTTTCCGTGTTGGAGAACGTGAAGTTCCCGTTAAATCTGTTTTCCTCGATGACGGAAAAGGAGAAAACGGAGCGGGCTATTTTCTGTCTCAATCGGGTGAACCTGAATAACGTGGAGAATCTTTATCCTGCGGAGATCAGTGGAGGAATGAAAAAGCGAGTGGCTATTGCCCGGGCTATTGTCTTGCAGCCTAAATACTTGTTTTGTGACGAGCCGAATTCCGGTTTGGATCCTTTGACCTCGATCGTGATTGATAATCTGTTGTCCGAGTTGACACATGAATATGATATGACCACGGTTATAAACACGCACGATATGAACTCGGTTTTCGAGATCGGGGAAAAGGTGTTGTTTATCCATGAAGGACACAAAGAATGGGAAGGCAGTAACGAAGAGATCATGTACACGAACAACAAGGCATTGAACGAATTTCTGTTCTCGTCGAAGTTGAATAGGATGGTGCGGGAGAAACTAGGAAAAAAGAGCGAGGAATAAATACTAAAAGTTTTAGCGATATGAAGCGTATTTTATGGGTGATATTGATTATTGCGGCGATGACGGCTTGTTCGAAGAAGGTCCCGTTGGACAAGGATCAATTCACATCTTTGTTGATTGATATGCACACGACTGATGGAATGTTGTCGGTCGCACGAGGTGATATACGAACCGAAAAAGATAATTATTTATATTATAACGACCTGTTTGCGAAATACGGGATTACACGGGAGGATTTTGATTCTTGCGTGACTTATTATTCTCTGCAATCGGCGTTATTCAATAAAATTTATGACGTGGTGATTGATACCTTGAGTCGTCGCCAGACGAAAATCATGCGAGAGTGGAAAGAGTTGACCGTGAATGATACAGTTAATCTGTTCCCGGGGTACACGATGATCGTGGCAGATACTATACGCCCGGATTCTACACAAGCTAAAGTCCGGAAGAAAGATTCCATCGTGTACGAAACACGTGTGGTGAAAGCCGATACGGTTTATTTTTCGACAAGCGGAACCAATTCGTGCTGGTGAAATTGGATAGCATTGTTCCCGGTATGTACAAATTTACCTCGACGATAAAGTTGGAAAAATCAGACCGGGGAAAACGGAATTTCATACAGACTTATTTTCTGTCTGCCGATAATGATACGCTGAAAGTTCCGGATCAGTACGTGGGAGTCGACACGTTGCGCCCTTACAAGAAAGACTGGGAGTTCTACGTGGCGGATTCCAGCTACACGAAGTTATTCATGAAGATTCCCAAGAGTGACCGGGATACGAGGGTGAAAGTAAAGAAGTTGAATGACCGGGAAGGCTGCGTGTACAAAACCGAAATCTTTAAAACGTACGTGGCCCCGAACCGGGAGAAACAATTGAAAAAGGAATACGAGCAGAGGAGACAGATGGAGCTTGAAAGGAAATCTGCAAAAAAGAAATAAGATCATATTCTGAATGAGAAAGATTGCGGCTAATTATATTTTTGTTACCCGGATTTGAATTCGTGAAGAATGGATATGTTGTTTTGAAGGACAGGGAAGGTGGTGGACGTGGTGAATACCGGAGGCGAAATCCGGGAAATTCCTTGTCTCGAATTCTATGGAGGAATGATTGTTGATGATTGTGTTCGACAGTGTATCAAGTGGGTTCCCGGTGATCCGATTTGTGAGAAAATTCTTCAATTATACCGGGAAAGTGGAGGTATGTGGGAATGGCCTTGCCCTTATTCAAGGGGGCTGATTTTACCCGTTTTATCTGGATGCCGGAATCCCGGATTGTATATTTGCGCTAAGTTAAATACCAAAATAAATGAAGGATGAATAAAATCGTATTGACTATTACTTTTTTACTTGTTGCTTTTTTCGTTCAGGCGGGACCTCTTTGGATGCGTTATCCGAAGATTTCACCCGATGGAAAGCAAATTGCATTTAGTTATAAGGGGATATTTATGTTGTCCCCGCGGAAGGTGGCGAGGCTCGCCAGTTGACCACGCATCCGGCGTATGAATCGCATCTCGTGTGGTCTCCGGATGGGAAACAGATCGCATTCACGAGTGATCGGAATGGTAATTTCGATATTTTCGTGATGTCGGCCCGGGAGGTGATGCCCGGCAAGTGACGACAATTCAGCAAGGGAGATACCCTACACGTTTACCCCGGATGGAAAAGAAATTGTTTACGGGACGCAAATGAGTGATCCGCGCAGAGTGCTTTATTTCCGGCAGGTTCCATGACCGAATTGTATGCCATATCGGTGGATGGGGACGTCCCCGGCAGATATTGGCAACCCCGGCAGAAGAGATTTGTTTCTTCAAATCGGGTGATGCATTCTTGTACCAGGATAAAAAAGGCGGGGAGAATGAATGGCGTAAACATCATACCTCGTCTATCACACGTGATATTTATCGCTATGATATGAAAAGCGGGAAACATACCCGTCTGATTGACCGGGCAGGGGAAGATCGTTCTCCCGTGTTGTCTCCGGACGAACAAAGGGTATATTTTCTAGAGTGAGCGGGAGATTCGTTTAACGTGTACTCGTTCCCGGTGGCTGATCCTTCTGCCGTGAAGGCAGAGACCTCTTTCAAGACTCACCCCGTGCGTTTCTTGAGTGTTGCGGGTAACGGGCGTTTGTGTTTTGGTTATGACGGTGAAATATACGTGAAAGAGGCATCCGGAAGTCCCAAGAAAGTGAAAGTGGATATTATTGGTGACAATGCGAAAGATAATATTGCCTCGTTGCGTTTTACTTCCGGGGCAACTAGTGCGACTATTTCGCCAGACGGGAAACAGGTGGCCATGATTATCCGGGGAGATGTATTCGTGACTTCTACCGATTACACGACGACGAAACAAGTTACCGCGACTCCGGAGGGAGAGAAGTGGTTGAGCTTTGCTCCTGACAACCGTACAATTGCTTATGCCAGCGAACGGGGAGGAAATTGGAATATCTACACGGCGAAAATTGCTCGTGAGGAAGAGGTGAATTTCCCGAATGCAACTTTTTAATCGAAGAGGAAGCTGTTCTTCCCGGTTTCAACCAAAGAGCGGTTTGCCCCACAATTCTTCCGGATGGAAAGGAATTGGCCTTTATCGAGGACCGTACTAAATTGATGGTCGTTGATTTGAAGACGAAGAAGGTACGACAGGTGGCGGACGATAAATATCAATATCGCACGGGGGACGGTTTCACCTATACATGGTCTCCCCGACGGGAAATGGTTCGCGATGGAAATTATCGGGAATCGTCCCGATCCGTATAGTGATATTGCCATTGTGAGTGCCGATGGGAAAGGAGAAGTTGTAAACCTGACCGAATAGCGGCTATTTTGATAGTAATCCCCGGTGGGTGTTGGATGGAAATGCCATCTTGTTTTCCAGTGAACGTTACGGGATGCGTAACCATGCATCGGGGTTCTTTGCAGGATGTAATGATCGTGTTCATGAATCAGGATGCTTACGATAAATTCCGGTTGAACAAGGAAGATTACGAGTTGCTGAAAGAGGAGGAGAAACGTATTGCCTCTTTGAAGAATAAAGAACAGAAAGAGGATCAGAAAGATAAAAAGGCGAGACGAAACTCGCCGTGAAAGAGAAAAAGAATATCGAGGTCGAGTTGAAAGGTATCGAGGATCGGGTGATGCGGTTAACGCCGAATTCTTCACAATTGGGAGATGCGATATTAAGCAAGAGTGGCGACAAGCTTTATTATATGGCCTCTTTCGAGGGAGGTATGGATTTGTGGGTGAGCGATCTGCGTTCACGGAGTACCAAGGTGATGCATAAGTTGAACAGCGGTTGGGCGTCTTTGGAGATGGATAGGATGGGAAAGATTTGTTCCTGTTGGGAGGACGTTCCATGCAGAAGATCAATCTGGGTTCGGAGAGAAGAAGTCCGATTGCGTATTCTGCTGAAATGAAACTGGATCAGGCTGCCGAGCGGGCATATATGTTTGATCGGGTGCGTCGTCAGGAGGCCAAACGTTTCTACGAGAAGAATATGCACGGTGTGGATTGGGCAAAATGACCAAGGCTTACGAGAAGTTTTTTACCTTATATCAATAACAACTATGATTTCTCCGAGTTATTGAGTGAGTTGTTGGGTGAGTTGAACGTTTCGCACACCGGATCGGGTTACCGCCCCGGGGCAAGAGGTGAGGCGACTGCCGAACTGGGCCTCTTGTTGAACGTGAACTATGCAAAGGACGGGTTACTGGTTGACGAGGTGTTGGAGAAAGGACCTTGATAATGTCCGTTCGAAGTTGAAAGCCGGAATGGTCATCGAGAAAATTGACGGGCAGACGGTGAAAGCGGGGAAGATTACTATCCCCTGCTGAGGGGTAAGTCTGGTAAACGTATTGTTCTCTATTTATGACCCCTCTACCAAGGAACGTTGGGATGAGGTGATCGAGCCGATTTCAAAGGGTACGATGAACGGGTTGCTTTACCGGCGGTGGGTAAAACAAAGAGCTGCCGATGTGGACCGTTTATCGGGAGGACGTTTGGGCTACGTGCATATTTCCAGTATGGACGATCCAAGTTTCCGTTCCGTGTATGCCGATATTCTGGGTAAATATAATGACCGGGAAGGAATTGTGATCGACACTCGTTTCAATGGTGGTGGCCGTTTGCACGAGGATATTGAGATTCTGTTCAGTGGTAAGAAATATTTCACACAAGTCGTTCGGGGCCGGGAGGCTTGCGATATGCCGCCGTAGGTGGAATAAGCCTTCGATTATGGTGACCTGTGAGGCGAACTACTCGAATGCCCACGGTACACCTTGGGTTTACCAACATCAGGGAATCGGTAAGGTTGTCGGAATGCCTGTGCCGGGAACCATGACGAGCGTGTCTTGGGAGACTTTGCAGGACCCGACGCTATATTTTTGGGATTCCGATCGTCGGTTACCGTTTACCGGACGGTAGCTATCTGGAGAATAAACAACTGGAACCGGATGTGAAGATTGCTAACTCTCCGGAGAAGATTATTAAGGGGGAGGACGAGCAATTGGAGACAGCGGTGAAGGAGTTGTTAAAGGAGATTGATTCGAAGAAATAAAAGGGAGAAACGGCAGGCCAAAGGGATGAAGGCCTGCCGTTTCGTTTACATGAGAGGTTGAAGCCTCCCGTCTTGCATGATTAATAATATCTTATCTTTATTTAGTCTGGAACGTACACCCCAGTCAAAATCTCTCAAGTTTCTCAAGTATTGGCTTGTTTGGGGTGGAAGGAGTACTTTTTTATTTTCAGGCAGGTATAGAGACAGTGTCACTCTTTGAGCCCTCCATTGTCCTGCGAGCTTGATGTAATTATCAAATCGGAGCGTGTCGTTCTTGTAATTCCAGTTAAAATCCATGTTGTCATACACCGGCTTTTCTTCTTGGGTATAAAATTGTACACGTAATGTCGGGGTCGATCCCTCGGCCGAATATATCCTGATGTCCGGGGCAATCATGTTGCTGGAGGCTAATTGGAACACGTTGTGGTCTATGTAAAGATTTTCAGGTAGTTTGTAGCGTTCATTTACAAGTAGGACGAGCGTGTCCTGTTGACTGAGTTCGAGCGATTCTCCATAGCGGGTACCTTTAATCGACCAGCTTCGACCTTCGCTGATCCCCACGACTATGAGCATAACGAGTCCCAGCATCCAACACGAGAGGGCGGAAAGGGCGATCACCTTGTTATTACTCTTGAAGGAGAATAACAATTTGATCGCCATATAAATGATCATGATAATAGGAATTCCAATCAAGAATGATATAGCAATTTTACCCAAAGTGAAGTTTAAGGGAGTGAACGCGTAGGCGAGTTCCATAAAACCACTTTTCCAAGGATAAAGGTTAGGTAAGAATAATGCTGACAAGAAGGCGAACAGCATGAAGATTCCCCCGACGAAGAGGGCCACGCCGATAATAATGGCCAACACTTTCCCGATAATGGTGAATACTTCGCATAAGCCTTCGCCTACCCGGTTCACGAAAGCGGCACCCTTGCCGTTTTTAATCTCCTGATACTCGTCTTTTATAGAGCGTTCGATGTTGGAGACATTTATATTTTCTCCTTTCATTTCGAGTTTCTGTTTGGTCGTTTTGGCCTTGGGGACGGCAATCCACAAAATGATATACACGATAATGAATATTCCATAGTAGAAGGACAGAAGTACGAAACCTATCCGGATGAGCAAGGGGATATTCCCCAATATGCGGCTAATCCCCGGCCACTCCACCAAGTACTTTGTTATCCGGGTTGCGGTATAGTTTTTTTGCCTGTTTCGGGGCGGATTTTCGGGGCTGCTCGTCTTCGTCGATGATGTCGTCAGGTGTACCCATCGTGGCGATTGCCTGATCCACGTCATCGAGAGTGATCACCTCGCGGAACTGTCCTTTCAAGTTTTCCGTGAAAAGCTCCCCGATCCGGTTCTCGATGTCATCCATGATCTCGTTGCCGTCCTCTTCTTCGCGTGTAATATGTTTTGAGGGTATTGATGTATTCTTGTAGTTTTTCCAAAGCGTCTTCATCGATATGGAAAATCTTGCCGCTTAAATTTATAGTATATGTTTTTTCATGATGTGTGGTGTTAGTTGTTATGGTTTTCTTTAATGCTGTTCACGGCAGAGGTCAATTCATCCCAGGAGTTTTCGAGTTCCTTTGAGAAAACCTCGCCCTTGTTCCGTGATACTGTAATACTTGCGGGGAGGACCTTGTTGCGACTCTTCCCAGCGGTATGACAGTAGACCGGTATTCTTCAGTCGGGTCAACAAGGGATATATCGTCCCTTCGACCACGATCATCTTGAAGCTTTCAGTTTACTGATGATATCCGGCACGTAGGCGTCCTGTTGCGAGATGATCAGTAAAATGCAGTATTCCAAGATTCCCTTCCTCATTTGAGCTTGTGTGTTTTCAATATTCATCTCTTGGTTCTTTTGTAATGCAAGGCAAAGATATGAATAAAAATAGTATTATGCAATACATAGTACTATTAATTTTAATATTTTATTCTTTTTAGTTTGGATAAACGGTCGGGGAACTTTAAAACGTTTTCGTTGATTTTCCTTGATAGTAAGGCGTTAAACTGGATATTAAAGATTAACTTTGTCTGTGAATTTAGAAAAGTGAATAACAAAAAATAAAATAGATATGAAGAGAGTTTTATTGATGATACTGGATGGTTGGGGTGTTGGGAAAAACACGATCATTCGGACGCGATCGGGAGTACTCCGACTCCTAATATCACGGAGTTGGCGAGTAATAATCCCCGTGCCTTGTTGTACACGAGCGGGGGAGAATGTCAGGTTTGCCCGACGGTCAGATGGGGAAATTCCGAAGTGGGACACTTGAATATTGGAGCCGGACGGGTGGTTTATCAGGATTTGGTGAAGATTAACCGGGCTTGTCGGGATCATTCCATTGCCCAAAACCCGGAGATCGTGAAGGCGTTTAATTATGCCAAGGAGAACGGGAAACAGGTGCATTTCATGGGACTGGTTTCTAACGGGGAGTACATAGTTCGTTGGATCACGTGTTTGCCTTGTGCGATTTGTCGAAAGGAGTTCGGGATCGAGAATACCTTCGTTCATTGCTTTATGGACGGTCGGGACACGGACCCGAAAAGTGGAAAGGGTTTTATCGGTGAGTTGCAGAACCACATGAAACAATCCACGGGTAAGATAGCTTCCGTGATCGGGCGTTATTATGCCATGGACCGGGATTCCCGCTGGGAGCGTATCAAGGAGGCTTATGATTTGTTGGTAAATGGAGTGGGTACTCCGGTGACGGATGCCGAGGCGGGAGTGCAGGCCTCTTACGACGCGGGGTGACTGACGAGTTCATCAAACCGATCGTTTGCGTGGACGAGGCCGGAAAGCCCGTGGGAACGATACAACCGGGTGATATGGTGATATTCTTTAATTTCCGTAACGACCGTGCCAAGGAGTTGACCATCGTGCTGACACAGGAAGACAAGCCGGATTTCGGGATGAAGACCATGCCGTTGTATTATTGTACGATGACTCCTTATGATGCGAAATTCAAGGGTTTACATATTTTGTTTGATAAAGAGAACGTGGAGAATACGATCGGGGAATATATTTCCAAGCAGGGGTTGAAGCAGCTGCGTATTGCCGAGACGGAGAAATATGCTCACGTGACATTCTTTCTGAACGGGGACGAGAAGAGCCTTTCGAGGGAGAGAGCCGTATTTTGGTACCTTCTCCGAAAGTGGCAACCTACGATTTGCAACCTGAAATGTCTGCCCCTATCGTGACCGAGAAGATCGTGGAGCAATTGAATGAAAAGAGTGTTGATTTCATTTGCTTGAATTACGCGAACGGGGGATATGGTGGGACATACCGGGGGTGTACGAGGCCATCCAGAAAGCCGTGGCTACCGTGGATGAGTGTGTTGGGAAGACCGTGGCAGCTGCCGCGCGTGCTAACGGTTACGACGTGTTGATTATTGCCGATCACGGGAATGCCGATAACGCGGTGAACGAGGACGGGACGCCGAACACGGCTCACTCGCTGAACCCGGTGCCTTGTATTTGGGTTACCGATTCCAAGTGTGATCACCTGCGGATGGGGTTCTGGCCGATGTTGCCCCCACGGTTCTTGCGATTATGGGACTTCCGCAGCCCAAGGAAATGACGGGAAAATCGTTATTAGTTTAATATAAAATGGAACGCTGGTCAAAAGTAAATGGCCAGCGTTCTTTTGTTTAAACATAGGGAGAGTTGAAAACATCCTGTGATAATGATATTGTAGTTTCTCGTGTATTTGAGAGGTGGCATTTTTTGCAGTTGAGTTTGTGAGGATAAAAAAAGTCTTTTGCTTTTTTGTTTGCATGTTCCGATTTTTTGCAAGACTTTTTTGAAAATATCTTGTTGTTACTTGTTCTTCAACTGTTCTTCCAGTAGAGCGACTTTTTCTTGTTCGGCTTTGACTAGTCGTTCATAAAGTTCTACAATTTTGTCTATTGGATTAAACGTGTATTGACAATTTTGGGAAAGAAGTGTTCGTTTTCGCTATTCGTAAACGTGTTAAAATAGTTAATAGTTGCTTCTTCGCTCATCGTTTTCAGGGCCTCCGTGGAAACGTGCAATTTTTTGCAATCTTATCAAGCATTTCGTCTTCAATTTGTTCTTTTTTGTTCTAATTTTGAAAATGCTTGTTGCGTCATGTTTAATTCGGCCGCGAGGGTTTCTTGTTTAATCCCTAGCATATCGCGTACGCGTTTTATACTGTGTCCGTGGTGTGTTTTGCTCATAGGTATAGTCTCTGTACTCATAGTTGTTTATATTCAGTTGTACGGGCAAATATACGAAATAATTGTTTATTATGGGTTGTAAATTACACCATTTCGGGAGTTATTTACAAGGATTGATTGTAGTTTACCTGTAAATTCTCGACTTTATTTGCATAGGTGTTATAAATAATGGTGTAGAGGAAATGAAAATCTATCAGCGTCAATTGGAAGAATGTTACCGGAAACTGGAACAAGCCGAGCAAGTCGGGAAAACGAGAGAATTGCGAGTGAGCTTGGGAAAAGTGATTGATAAAGATACAATTAATTAATACAATAGATGATTTGATTCATAAGAAATCGGAAGAAATGAGACGGTTAATTGAGGAAGTCATGGGGATATTGACGATCTAGCCCAACGTCACCCATCTTTTTGATTCTCCAGGATATAATCCCGGTAAGAGATTACGAGTGTATTTCGAGTAGATTGAAGGGTACTCTCGTTAAATTCTCATGCATGGATCAAACCAAGATGAAGGATAATTAATCCTCTTCGTTGATTTCCGGCTGACTTTCCGTAGACTAATTAACGAGATTCCGGTGCGAGTATACTGAGATACCCTATTATCCCCAGGTTATTACTCGAAAACCGATCACTTGCGTCGTCCCCTATCGCTTGTAATGGTGGCGGAGATTAACGATTCTATCTTTTTTATTGTAACTTTGCAAGATCATTTTCATCAATTTTCAATTAAAACATGATACAGATAGGGGATACGATTATAAGTCTGGATATTTTCGAGAAGAAGTTTTGTTGTGATTTAGCAGTTTGCAAGGAATTTGCTGCGTGGAGGGGATTCGGGGGCACCTTTGGAAGAAGGGGAGGCGGAACAGATCGGGAGAATTACGAGAGGATTAAACCTTACATGAAACCTGAGGGGATTGCAGCCGTGGAGGAACAGGGCTTTTCCGTGGTCGACATCGAGGGCGACACGGTTACCCCGTTAATCGGATGGACGGGAGTGTGCGTATATTATCGAGGAGAACGGGTGTTCGTGGTGTGCCATTGAAAAAGCGTGGAGCCGGGGAGAGAGTTCTTTCCGTAAACCTATATCTTGCCACATGTACCCGATCCGGGTGAAACAATACCAGAATTACGAGGCGATGAATTATGACCAGTGGACGATTTGTGCTTGCGCCCGCTTAAAGGGTGAGCAAGAGGAATTCCGGTGTACGTGTTTTTGAAAGATGCTCTCATTCGCAAATACGGGGAGGAATGGTACGAGCAGTTATGTTACGCTGCACGGGAGATTGAGACGGGAAAAATCAAGTTCGGACGCTAATTTTTTGGACTTTTCTTTGCGGAAAAAGAAAGTTATTCTATCTTTGCAGCGCAAAAGCAAAATGGTGGATGTAGCTCAGTCGGTTAGAGCGTCGGATTGTGGTTCCGAAGGTCGTCGGTTCGAGACCGATCTTCCACCCCGCTGGAGACGGAGAATTGAAATTTCAGATTCTCCGTTTTTTTATTTCTTCTCGGTTGGGGAGAATGGGAATTCGGATGAAAATCAAGTGGTCTCTTGTAATATAACACGGTGAAATCCCGTTGTATTTTCGATGAAGACAGGGAACATTTTCGTTTCATCTTCGGAACACCTTCGGTGCTCTTTCGCTCCCGGGCGTCTGTGCAGCGAAGGTGTACCGGGAACGTTCGGGAAAGAATATTTACTTGAATGTTATTTCAACGGATTTCACCTTTTTCACTTTGCTATATCTTCTTTGAATAAAGGATATATTCATGGTAATATTCCGGTAAAATTTTCAACTGTACTTGAAAATTCTTGTGTTTGTAGGAAAATATTCGGTTATGATTGAGTGATTATTCCTGTGCTGTTTTTTTGCAAGGACGAGAATTATGTCTATTTTTACACAATCGTTGACGAAACGGTGTAATTGAATATAAATCATTAATAATTAGAATAAATTACATGGCAACAGAGAAATTTTTGTGGAGACACATAGGGCCACGTCCCGGAGGATATTGAAAATATGCTCAAAGTGGTTGGTGTTAGTTCACTTGACGAGTTGATCGAGCAAACCGTGCCGGAGTCTATCCGTTTGAAAAACCGTTGGATTTGCCGGCTCCTCTTACCGAGTTCGAGTTTATCTCCCGGATGAAGGCGGTAGCTTCAAAAAAATAAATTATACAGAACCTTTATCGGTCAAGGATATTATGACACGATTACCCCTGCCGTGATCCAACGGAACATTTTTGGAGAACCCGGCTTGGTACACGTCATACACCCCTATCAGGCTGAAGTTTCCCAAGGTCGTTTTGGAGGCTTTACTGAATTTCCAGACGATGGTGGTGGAACTTACCGGGATGGAAATTTCTAACTGTTCGTTACTTGACGAGGCCACGGCTGCTGCAGAATCGATGACGATGATGTACGGTTTGCGTGGTAAAGAGATGAAAAAAGCGGGAGCCAATAAATTGTTTGTTGATAATCAGATATTCCCGCAAACGAAAGACGTGTTAATCACCCGTTCTGCCCCGCAGGGAATCGAGTTGGTGTACGGTGATTATGACACGTTTCGAGTTTACCCCGGATGTGTTCGGTGCTATTATCCAGTACCCGGCTGCTAACGGAGAGGTTCGTGATTACAGGGCTTTTGCTGATCGTGTACACGCGAACGGTGCATTGTTGTCGGTTGTGGCTGACATGATGAGCCTCGTGTTGCTGACTCCTCCGGGAGAATGGGGTGCTGACGTGGTTGTCGGAACAACCCAACGTTTCGGTATCCCGATGTCTTACGGTGGACCTCACGCTGCTTACATGGCGACGAGAGAGGAATACAAACGTAACATCGTGGGACGTATTATCGGTGTGACGATTGATGCACAGGGAAATCATGCATTGCGTTTGGCTTTGCAGACCCGTGAACAACATATCAAACGGGAGAAAGCTTCTTCAAATATCTGTACAGCCAAGGCATTGAATGCTACGATGGCCGGATTCTATGCCGCTTATCACGGTCGGGAATGATTGGAGAGAATTGCCCGTCACATTCATTCTGCAGCCGTGATATTGGCAGAGGAAATCCAGAAATTAGGATCTACAAGCTGAAAGTGGATAAATTCTTTGACACGTTGCGTTTTGAGTTGCCGGAGGGTGTTTCTCAGACTGCCGTTCGTGACGCAGCCTTGGAGCAGGAGATCAACTTGTTCTATTGCAACTGTGGTTGCGGTAAGGTCAGTGGGGTTGTCAACGGACGAGAAGATTAACGAGAAGGAAATTAACACGTTGATCGGTATTTTCGCTAAAGCTGCCGGAAAGACGGCTGCACACGTGCAATTCCTTGATGACCGTACGGTGCTTGATCCGGATGATGTTGCGTGACGATGAAATCCTGCAACAATCCGTGTTTAACATCTACCATTCTGAGACTGGAATGATGCGTTACATGAAGAACTTGGAGAGAAGAGATATTTCTTTGGCTACTTCCATGATTTCTTTGGGATCTTGTACGATGAAATTGAATGCTGCTGTTGAGATGTTGCCGATCACTTGGCCGGAGTTGGGTGCAATCCACCCGTTTGCCCCGATGTCTCAAGCAGAGGGTTATCAACAAATGATCCGGGAAACCGAGGAAATGTTGTGCAAGGTGACCGGATTTGCCGGATGTAGCTTGATGCCGAATTCCGGTGCTGCCGGAGAATATTCCGCTTTGATGGTGATCCGTCAATATCATATCTCTCGTGGAGAAGGTCATCGTAACGTGATCCTGATTCCGGCTTCCGCTCACGGAACGAACCCGGCTTCCAGTTCGATGGCAGGTTTCAAGATTCTTGTTACCGCTACTGACCCGGAAGGAAATATCGACGTGGAAGACTTCCGCAAAAAAGCTATCGAGAACCGGGATAACTTGATTGGTGCGATGATCACGTACCCCTCAACTCACGGTATTTTCGAGGAATCAATCAAGGAATTGTGCAAGATTGTTCACGAGAATGGCGGACAAGTATTCATGGATGGTGCTAACATGAACGGGCAGTGTGGTTTGACCAGCCCGGGAGAGATCGGTGCTGACGCTTGTCACTTGAATTTGCACAAGACATTTGCTATGCCTCACGGTGGTGGTGGTCCCAGGTGTCGGCCCGATCTGCGTGGCGTCTCACTTGGTGAAATTCTTACCGTCACACACGATGGTGAAGACCGGAGGCGAGGAAGGCATTCACGCCGTGGCTGCCGCCCTTACGGGTCTGTTGGAATGTTACCTGTAACTTACGGTTACTTGTTAATGTTGGGTGGTGAAGGTTTGGCTATGGTAACCAAGATGGCGATTTTGAACGCGAACTATCTGGCTTCATCTTTCGAGAAATTGGGATTCAAGATTTTGTTTAAGGGATCAAAGGTCGTGTAGGTCATGAAATGATCTGGGATTGCAGCGCTTTCAATAAAGAATATGGTATTTCCGAGCTCGATATTGCTAAACGTTTGATGGACTTCGGTTTCACGCTCCAACCTTGTCATTTCCCTGTTCACGGGACTTTTGATGGTTGAGCCAACGGAGAGCGAGCCGAAGAAGAGTTGGATCGTTTCATCGAGGCGTTGAAGACTATTCGCGAGGAAATGATCGAGGTGGGTGAAGGTAAAGCCGACAAGACGGACAACGTTTTGAAGAATGCACCTCACACGCATAAAGTGTTGACGGCTGACGAGTGGAGTCACGCTTACCCGCGTAGCAAGGCAGCTTATCCGCTGGCTTGGGTGGCAGAGAACAATTTTGGCCACAAGTGGGCCGCGTGGATGATGGTTATGGTGATCGAAACTTGATGTGTACCTGCGATTCGCTTGAGTCATACACGGACGAGAAATAAATTCTTTTAAATTATATTGGAAAGCGTTTCATGTTGAGGTTTGAAACGCTTTCCTTTTCTTATTTTCCAGGGAGAAAGATATGTTGGAGCAAGATGTTTTGTTGGATTTATTGGCACGTAAGGATAACCGGGCCTATCAATATTTGTATCAATGCTATTACGTGGCGTTGAAGGCTTTGGCAAATTATTACGTGAAAGATAATGATGTGGCGGAAGATCTGGTGCAAGACGTGTTTATTTCCTTGTTAGAGAGTGGTTATAAGTTTAAAACAGAGAATGGCATTAAGTATTTTTTTATATAGTTCTCTGAAAAACAGATGTATTAGTCATTCCGGAAACAGAAAGTTCGGGATAAATATTACCGGGATGTTTTGTCCTCGCAAAATGAAGAGGAACATTTTTGGGATAAGGTGCTGGAAGAGGATGTTTATGCCCGGTTGATGGCAGCTATCGAGTCTCTGCCGTCTCAGTGTAGATTAGTCATGATGATGACTTTGGACGGTTTGAAAGCATCGGAAATAGCTGAACGTTTACATATTTCCCGTGGATACGGTGAAGGGCATAAAAAAGTAGCGGAAGAAAAATTGACCGCCCGGTTAAAAAGATACAGAGTTGCTCTGTTCTGATAGGATTCCTTTGGGTGTGACATTCGTCAATAGGTGTTATTTTTTTTTTAATGTTATTTTTTAAAAGGATACCCCCTTTTTAGAAGGTTGTGCGTTTTATTTGTAGAACGGAGAATGAAATTATCATTAAACGTTCCTTTATTACGATTATAAAGGTGGTTTAGTAACGAGAAATCTACTAAATCATTTTAATTGGAAAAATACTGATTACAAACGCTTTAAGGGAAGATCGAAATTCCAACGTAAAAAGGGAAATCTAAATATTTTAAATATTAATAAAGGAACGTTTAATGCGATTTTATAAGATGCTATGCTGATGAGCGATAAAGAAATATTATTCAAAATATCCTTATTGATTTCAAGAGTTTATCTGGGAATATAACAAAAGGGGAACAGGCTGAATTAGATTCGTGGCGGGAAGAATCCGAATATAACCAGAGGTTATTCGAGCAAATTTGTTCGGAGACGGTAATGCGTGAAAAGTTTGACCAATATAAGCACTCGAATGTCCAAACTGCATTTGATGCTTTCGTTAAAAAAGAGAAGAACTGCATTCTCGTCGACGTTGGATAGGAAAGTTATCCCGTTATGCGGCTATTTTTATCGTACCCGTGTTGGCCGTGGTGTTTTATTATAGCCAAAAAAGAGACGGTTAAAGTGACGGAACGATCTCAACCAAGAGTGAGGTGGTTACAATTCAGAGAAATTTGCCGGTGCTGACGCTTTTTCTAACGGGAAAGAAATGGTCCTGTATAATCAGGAGTTATTGCTGGAAGAAGAGAACGGGGTAAGAATTTCCAGTGGATGAAGAGGGGCGTATGCAATATGACCGGGCGGATTCCGTGGGAACGGAAATGGTGTATAACACATTGACAACGCCTTCACAGTGTGATTTCATGTTCATTTGGCAGATGGAACAAAGAGTGTGGATGAATGCGAAATCTTCTTTACGCTATCCGGTTGCTTTTCAGGGAAAGGAACGTGGTTTATGCGGAGGGAAGATATACTTGGAAGTGGCCCGGGATGAAAAGCACCCGTTTTTCGTGATGCTTAACGGGATGAAAGTGGAGGTGCTGGGAACTTCTTTTTAACGTGAATTCCTATGCGGATGAGAATTACACGGAGGTGACACTGGTGGAAGGGACACGTGGCGGCCCGTGGACGACAAGAGCTATGATTTGTTACCAAGCCGACAATTACGCTGGGATAAAGAGAGTGAGTCCGTGGATATAAGAATCGTAAATGTTGATGATTATATCGCTTGGAAGAGGGGCAATATGTATTTAAGGACGATCCTTGGAAGAGGTGGCTAAAGTTTTGGAGCGCTGGTATGATATGGAGATTATTTTCGAGGATGAAAAAGTAAGAAAAACTGTTTACACGGGGGTAATTAATAAAGAGGAAAATTTTTGATGCTTTTGTTTTGCGATTGAGAGAGACGTCATCTTTATCGTGTAGAATGGAAAGCAATAGATTATATATCAAGTAATTTTAATCGTAAAGGAAAATTGTATGAAAAAAATTTTAGTATTAGGCTGTTTATTGATGTCATTTGTCGGGCTTTTCGGGCAAAATGAAGTCTCAAAAGAGACGAAAGATTGTACGATACAAGGTGTGTTAGATGGTATTTACAAAGGAACGAAGGTTTATTTGGTTGAAGAAGAGGAAATAAATGGCGCATCCAAGGTTATTGATAGTTGTGATGTCAAGGATAATCGTTATACATTTGTTATCAAGAATGTAACCATCCCCGGATGTATTTCGTGAAAAGTGGTGATCCGGATTGCTTGAGCCCGATTACCCCAATTTGGGTAGAGCCGGGGAATGTAAAAGTTAGGGCTAATTCGGAGTTTTTTTGAATTGTACTGTTACCGGAACGGTTAATAACGAGATTTTTAGTGCTTATAATGCAGAGATGAGGCATTTCGTAGACAGTATGCTTCGTTCAGCTAATATCGACCTGCTGTTGAATAGAAATCAATCGGAGAAGGAAAAGGATAGAGATTTTAAAGCTCGTACAGAAACAACATGGTAGTAGAGCTTTGCATTGCAGGAAGAGTTAGTTCGTAGGTATTATGATCAGGCAATAGCTCCGTTTATGATCTTTTGGGAGATGAAAGCCAACGTTACTCTTGACCAGTTAAAGAATTACGTGCAGTGGTTTCCCCGAGCCTGAACGAACATCCTTACACGAAGCAATTGGATGAATATATTCGTTTAGCTGAATTTAAGGTGGGAAGTGATGTGCCGGATTTCGAATTACCGGATAAGGATGGAAAAACGTTTAAATTGAGTAGTTTGAGAGGTAAGTACGTGTTGATAGATTTTTGGGCATCTTGGTGTGGTCCGTGTATGCGGGAAATGCCTAACGTGGTGAAACTGTACAAAGAGTGTAAAGGGAAGAATTTCGAGATCGTGGGTGTTTCTTTGGACCAGAAACGTGATGCATGGTTGAATGCGGTGGAGAAGAACAAGATGAAATGGATTCAGGTGAGTGACTTGAAGTCTTGGGCAACCGCTCCCGTGAAATTGTGTAATGTATCGGCAGTCCCTTATACGGTTCTGATTGATCCTCAGGGTAAAGTGATTGCCTTGGAGTTGAGAGGTGAGGAGTTAATCAGTAAGGTGAAGGAAGTTTTTGAACAAAAAATAACAGGAATACATGAAATATATATTTTGATTATAGGATTAATGGGTATTCTTGCTTTTCCGGCAGAGGCCAAAGAACGCGCTACCGTGATCAGTGCGGAGATCTACGGGTATGTGCGGGATAAGTGTATTTTAATTTTCTGGAGAAAGAGGGAATTAATATGGAATTCCCCGTATAAGAGGGGCAGGTGATCGAGTTTACCGTGGACTTGGACGATGTGACCACGTTGGTGTTGAATACATTTATCGAGATGTATTTACAACCGGGGGATTCTGTCCATGTGTAAGGTTATTTACGATGGGACTCGCTATAAATCGGTGGAATTCTCCGGAACTCCGGCGGCAGTAGCCATCTGTTCCGCTATAAATAAAAAGGAGATGTTGCAACGGGAACGTCGTTACAAAACTAATATCCCGGCGATGTTGGTGACTCAAACTGACGCGAAGAAGTTCCACGCGGCAACGGTGAAGGAGATAAAGGATGAGGTGGAGATTATAAGTCAAGTGAAGGATCAGGTTGATCCCCGGGTGTATAATATGGCGATGGCGCAAATTGAAGGGACCTTGTTGACAAATTTGATCACCTATCCTTACGCGAGTGCGGATTTTCACAAGAAAAAATTGGAGGATTGTCTGGCTGAAGATTATTGGACGGCTTTGGATAATTACAAGCTCCGGACGGATGAGGCTTCATTGAGGAATCAAGTGTATATGGCTTTTCTATTGCCTTATAAAGATTATATGCGTCGTAAAGAGGCCCATGATCAAGGGAAAGGATTATCAGCCATTGACTTCCTTGGAAGACAGTATAAGGATATGGCTGCTTTTTACAAGGGGTCTTTGCAGGATGCGGCATTATTCGTGCTGTTGTATAATTCAATTACTTCCAATGGAGATTTTAACGTGATCGAGAAACTGGTGAAAGATTATTTGAAAAAGTATAATAAGAACAAGGAATACAAAAAGATTTTGAATCAAGTGATGCAGTAAATAAAAGGGGAAATGTATTGCAGTACATTTTCCCCACTCTGAATTTTAATTTCTCTAAATTAAAAGCAATACAAAATTATGCAAAAAAAGAAGTGTCTATGTAGAGATTTAATTATTAAATCGATTTGTTGTGTTTTTTATATGCTTTTGTTGCCAATTTCGTCTGTTTTGGGGCAGGAACAGGACTATAAAAAACGAGAGTAACGCTGAATGTGAAGGATATGAAATTGAACGACGTGCTTGATACGCTGGCATCAGTAGCTAAAAGTACGGTTCTTTTATAATCATTCACAAATAGATGTTAATAAGAAAGTGTCTTTGGATGTAGAAGAATAGCGAATTGGATTATGTGTTGATGTTAGCCTTGGGGATCAGCCTGTATCTGTGGAGTATCAGGTGAATCGTGTCGTGGTTTTGAAGCACAAAAAACCGACTCAGGGAGTAACTATTTATAAGATTAACGGAACGGTTGTCGATGCGTCCACGAAAGAACCTCTTCCTGGAGCGAGTATTATCTTGAAAGAGAATAAGGGGGATGGGAGTGGTGACGGATTTTGATGGGAAGTTTTTTATCGAGGTGCCCAGGGAACATCCGCCTTTGCTGGTTTCGTTTGTCGGCTACGAAGAAGAAGCTGTCACGGTGACGGGAGATATGAAAGATCTGGAGATCAAGTTGACACCGAGACAGGAAGAACTTGAAGATGTTGTTGTAACTGGTATGGCCCCCGCGGAAGGTGGAAAGTTTTTTCGGGAAGTTACGTGTCTGTAAAAGGGGCGGAGTTGAAAAAGTTGAACCCGACAAATATATTAAAAGCGTTGCAGGTTTTGACCCGAGTTTTCGAATTGTAGAAAATAATAAAGTCGGTTCAGATCCGAATGCTATGCCGGAATTCAGGTTGAGAGGTGACGTGCAGTTGAACCCCACGGTGCCAATGATTTTGCAAATGTTAATGGAGATTATTCCAATCGTCCCAATATGCCTTTGTTTATTTTAGATGATTTTAAGACGACATTACAACGTATCGTGGATTTGGATCCGGAACGGATAGAATCCGTGACGATATTAAAAGATGCATCAGCCACGGCAATCTACGGTTCGGAAGCTGCTAATGGGGTATTAGTTTTTGAAACGAAGAAACCGTTACCGGGAGCTTTGAATGTTTCTTATTCGATGAATTTAGGGTTACCACTCCGGATCTTTCTGATTATAATTTGATGAATGCAGAGGAGAAGTTGGAATATGAGAAACGGGCAGGATTATTTAACCCGTTAAGTGCAAGCGATATGAATTATTATAATCATTATAAACAGGAGATTTTACGGGGTGTAGATACTTATTGGTTATCGAAA
>VOFG01001713.1_pt1 | contig 47187 bp, 64 predicted proteins | sample 5384171 | NCBI WGS metagenome assembly VOFG01 (sample SAMN12384726, study PRJNA508395) | human gut metagenome | isolation source: healthy gut F | host: Homo sapiens
AAGCGGCTCGGCTATGAGGAGCTGTACGTCCCGGAGGATAACGCGCGCGAGGCCACGCTGGCTGGCGGTCTGGCCGTCTACGGCGTAAAGGACATCCGGCAGCTGACCGCGCACCTGACCGGCCAGACGCCGATCGATCCCGCGCCCATCTGGCAGCCGGAGCACAAAACACAGCAGCTTTTGGACTTCAAGGATGTAAAAGGGCAGGAAAATGCAAAGCGCGCCCTTGAAATTGCGGCGGCAGGCGGGCATAATATTCTTCTGGTAGGCCCTCCCGGCTCCGGCAAGAGTATGCTCTCAAAGCGCCTGCCGTCCATCCTGCCCGATATGACGCGGCAGGAGCAGCTGGACGTCACGCAGATCTATTCCGTCATGGGTCTTCTGCGCCCGGATCATCCGCTCATCGAATCGCGTCCGTTTCGCAGCCCGCACCATACCGTCTCCGCAGCTGCACTGGCCGGAGGCGGGGCGAATCCGGCCCGGCGAAATTTCTCTGGCGCACCGGGGCGTGCTGTTCCTCGACGAGCTGCCGGAGTTTCACCGCGGACGCCTTGAGGTCCATGCGCCAGCCGCTCGAGGACGGACAGGTCACCATCTCCCGCGTGCAGGGCTCACAGACGTTCCAAGCCAGTTCATGCTCGTGTGCGCGATGAATCCGTGCCCCTGCGGCTGGTACGGCGACCCGAGCGGCCGGTGTACCTGTTCGCAGGCCGCGGTGGACCAGTACCTCGGCCGGATCTCCGGCCCCATGCTCGACCGCATCGATCTGATCGTCGAGGTCGGCTCTGTGAAGTTTGAGGAGCTGCGCTGCCGGACGACGGCGGAGCCGTCCTGCGAGATCAAAAGCGCGTCGAGGCGGCGCGCGCCATCCAGCGCGAGCGCTTCAGGGGCATTCCGACACGCTGCAACGCCTCATATGCAGCCCGCGCAGCTGCGCGCGAGTTCTGCCAGCTGGACGAGGACAGCAACGAGCCTGATGAAAACGGCCTTTGAGCGCCTCGGCATGACGGCGCGGAGCTATGACCGGGTGCTGCGCGTGGCGCGCACCATCGCGGACCTTGACGGGCGGCGGACATCCGCCCAGCACATCGCCGAAGCCGTGCAATACCGCTCCTTCCAGCTCGGCGGAGAGAACGCAAGCGGGATTTTCCGGATAAAATCATTGTGATTTATTTTATTTACAGATAGGAAATTCATGAAAGAAACTCTTTTTGCTGAAGCTTGGCGAGATCGTCCTGAAGGGCAGAACCGCCGCGTGTTTGAGGACAAGCTCAAGACCGTCACCCGCCGCCGCATGACAAAATTTCGGCGAGTTCAAAATTTCCATCATCCAGTCCACGCTCTACGTGGAGCCGCAGGCGGATGACTGTGACCTCGACGGCGCGTGGGAAGCATGCGGCAAGATGTTCGGCATCGCGCAGATGTGCCGCTGCCGCGCGTGTGAAAAGAATCTCGACGCCATCTATCAGGCGGTCGTGGACTATCTCGGCGACGAGCTTTCCATGTGCAGAAGAGCTTCAAGGTCGAGTCCAAGCGCTCGGACAAGCCCTTCCCGCTGAATTCCATCCAGATCTCGCAGGAGATCGGCGGCAGGCTCGCCGAGGCGTTTCCGCATGTCGCGGTGGATGTCCATACCCCGGACTTACCGTCAACATCGAGGTCCGCGAGACCGCGGCCTACATCCACGGCCCGGCAGTCCCGGGCGCGGGCGGTCTGCCCACCGGGACGGGCGGACGGGCTGCGGTGCTGCTCTCGGGCGGCATTGACTCGCCGGTTGCGGGCTATATGATCGCGAAGCGCGGTGTGGAGCTGGAGTGCATTCACTTCTTCTCGTATCCGTACACATCAGAGCGGGCCAAGGATAAGGTGCTCGAGTTGGCGCGGCTGATGACGCGCTAACTGCGGCCGTATGACGGTGAATGTGGTCGGCTTCACGGAAATTCAGGAGGCCATTCGCGACCACTGCCGCGAGGAGTATTTCACCATTATCATGCGCCGCTTCATGATGCGCATTTCGCGAGGCCATCGCCCGCGACCACGGTGCGAAGTGCCTTGTGACCGGCGAAAACCTCGGTCAGGTCGCCAAGCCAGACCATGGACGCGATGGCCGTGACCGGCGCGGTCGTCCACATGCCCATCTTCCATCCGCTGATCGGTATGGACAAGGAGGAGATCGTCACGATCGCGCGCAGGATCGGCACGATGGAGACGTCGATCCTGCCCTATGAGGATTGCTGCACGGTTTTTACGCCGAAGCACCCCAAGACGAAGCCGTCCCTCGCGACCGGTCGAGGCGGAGGAGGCCAAGCTCGACGTTGCGGGCCTGATCGCCCGCGCGTCAAGAAGCGCTTGCTCGGCGTCTCGGATGAGACGCTGCGCGCGTACACGGCGGTCTCGCGCCAGACGGCGACGGAGATGGCAAAAGGCGCGCGAGAGGCGGTGTGCGCGGACGTGGGCGTTTCCGTGACCGGCCTTGCAGGCCCGGACGGAGACGGTACGGGCCGTCCCATCGGGCTTGTCTATATCGGGCTGGATATGAACGGCTTTTCCTTACAATCAGGAGCTGCATCTGGCCGGAAGCCGCGCACAGATCCGCGAGGATGCGGCGCGGGCGATTTTCGAGATGCTGCTGACGTATCTGTGAGCGCCGGACAGAGCAGGATGCACATTTCCGGGCGCAACGGCTCCGCAGCTTGTGGAGAAACAGGAGAAACTGCGGACGGAAATTGACTTCCGGCAAAAAATCAGTATATAATGAGGACAACCGGCTGGCGCAGCCGGGGAAAATCAGGCAAAGAGGTATTGCAAAATGAAAAAATGAGAATCACGGCGCTGATCCTCGCTGCGTGCATGCTGCTGGCACTGTTGGCGGGCTGCTCGAAGCAGGAGAATTCCGCCGATACGCAGGACGAGGTCACGCTGCCGATGACCGAAGAGCAAGTTGCCTCGTTTGTGGACGGGCCGGAAATTCCGACGATGATGAAGGCCTGCCCGTGACCGTGACCGACATGTCCGGGCGCGAGATCACGCTCGAGCAGCCCGCCGACCGCATCGTGGCGCTGGCGGCGGCTGACTGTGAGATCCTTTACGCGATCGGAGCGGGCGACCGGCTGGTCGGACGCGGCGAATACTGCGACTATCCGGCGGAGGTCGCGGACGTGACTTCTGTGCAGTCTGGCGACGCAACGAATTACGAGCAGATTTTTGGAGCTTGGGCCGCAGGTGCTGCTGATGCCGAAGATGGGCCAGACCGAGGAGCAGATCCAGTTCCTCGCGGACGCGGGCATTCAGGTCGTCGTCAGCGACGCGCAGGACATCGACGGCGTTTACGAGGCCATCCGCATGATCGGCAAGCTGGCCGGCAAGAGCGGCAGAGCAGAGCAGCTCTGCGAAAGCATGCAGGCGGCCTTTGCCGAGGTCTCCGGCAAAGTCCCCGCCGACGGCGAGGAAAAGACGGTCTACTTTGAGGTCTCTCCGCTGGCATACGGCCTGTGGACGGCCGGCAGCCACACCTTCATGGACGAGATCGCACAGATGCTCGGACTGAAGAATGCGTTTGCGGACGTGGAAGGCTGGGCGGAGATCTCCGAGGAGCAGGTGCTTGAACGCGATCCGGACTATATCGTCACCATCACCATGTACTACGGCGAAGGCCCCACGCCGGTCGAGGAGATCGAATCCGCGCGGGCTGGGAGAATGTGCGGCGGTCAAGAACGGCAAGATCCTGAATCTTCAGAATGACGAGCTGTCCCGTCCCGGCCCGAGACTGGGCCGACGGCGCAAGCAGCTCTTTTACGATTTTGTTTACGGCGAATAAGAAAAGAACGAAGGGGGAACGCAGGTTCCCCTTTCGGCAGTGATGGAGCAAAAAATGAAGGCACGGCCCGAACGACTTTCCCTTTTACAATATCTGCTTCTGACGGCGGCGCTGCTGGCGGCAATGTGTCTCTGCGTCTGTCTTGGAGGCGTCAATATTCCGCTGCGTGAGACGCTGGCCGTGCTCGGCACGGCGCTGAGACGGGGGCGCGGCGCCGGAGGGCGTTTCCGTACCCATCATTTGCGTGTGCGCGTGCCGCGCGTCCTGTGCGTCGCACTCAGCGGAGCCGGACTTTCGCTGGCGGGCGCCTGTATGCAGGGACTGCTGCGCAATCCGCTGGCCGACGGCTCGACGCTCGGCGTCTCGTCCGGCGCAGCGCTGGGAGCGGTGATTGCCATTGCGTTCGGACTGAATTTCCCGTCGCTGCCGTTTGCGGGGGGACGACGGTCATGGCGGTGCTGTTTGCATTTGGCTCGCTGGCGCTCATTCTGGCGCTGGCGTACAGGCTCGACTACTCGCTTTCGACCAATACGATCATCCTGATCGGCGTGATCTACTCCATGTTCGTTTCCAGCGCCATGAGCATCCTTGTGACGTTCGCCTCGGACAAACTCAAGAGCATCACCTTCTGGACGATGGGAACCGTTTCAAGGCTCTACCTACGGAAACGCGGCGCTGCTGGCGGCGGCGCTGGCCGTCTGTGGGACGATCTTGTGCCTGCACGCGCGGGAGCTGAACGCCTTTGCCATCGGCGAGGACAACGCGCGGAACATCGGCGTGAATGTGCGCCGGGCGAAGCTCACGGTGCTCGTCGCCGTTTCGGTGCTGATCGGTGTCTGCGTTTCGGTCGGCGGAACGATCGGCTTTGTCGGACTTGTGACGCCGCACATGGTGCGGATGCTCTCCGGCCCGAATCATAAGCGGCTGCTTCCGGCATCGATGCTTTCCGGCGCGACGTTCCTGCTGCTGGCGGACCTCGCGGCGCGGACGGTGCTGCGGCCGCGGGAGCTGCCCATCGGCGTGGTCACGAGCCTGATCGGCGCGGTCGTATTCATCTTCATTTTCTATCAGACGGGGAAGGAGCGCTGAGATGCTGGAGGTTCGGGAGCTTACCGTGCGGTACGGAGCGCTTACCGTCGTGGACGGACTCAGCTTCCACGTCCGGGAGGGCGAATGGCTGATGATCGTCGGCCCGAACGGCGCGGGAAATCCACGGCGCTCGGCGCGGTGACGCAGGCCGTCCCCTACACGGGAAGCGTGCTGCTGGACGGCGAGGACGTGAAAAAAATGAAGCCCGCGCAGCGGGCAAGAAAAATGGGCGTGCTGATGCAGAAAAATTTCGCGGGCTACGCCTTTACGGTAGAGGAGGTCGTGCGGCTGGGCCGCTATGCCTACGCGCCCGGCGTACTCTCCGGACACGGTGCGGAGGACACGGAGGCGGTGGAGGAGGCTTTGAAGCGCACAGGCCTGACGGCGCAGCGCGGACAGTCTGTGCTGACACTCTCGGGCGGCGAGCTGCAAGGACGTTTCTCGCGCAGGTGCTGGCGCAGAGGCCGCGGCTCCTGCTGCTCGACGAGCCGACAAACCATCTGGATCTGGTCTACCAGAAGCAGGTCTTTGAGCTGGTCGGTGAATGGCTCCGGACGCCCGGAAGGGCGGTCGTGTCAGTGGTACACGATCTGTCGCTGGCGAAGGCGTTCGGAACGCGGGCGCTGCTGCTCGATCACGGAAAAATAGCCGCTACGGGGCCGGTCGGAGAGGTGCTCTGCCCGGAAAAGCTCGACGGCGTATACAATATGGACGTTTCCGCATGGATGCGGAAAATGCTGGGACAATGGGAGTAAGCATGGATTTTGAGGCACTGAACAAAAAATACTGCTGCCCGACGCGCAGGCGGAGAAGGCGGCCTGGGCGCACTGGGACGGCATTGCAAAGCCGCTGCGCGGATTGGGACGGCTGGAGGAGGCGGTCGTGCGCATCGCGGCGCTGACCGGAAGCGAAGAGGTGGAGCTTGGAAAGCGTGCCGTTCTGGTGCTCTGCGCCGACAACGGCGTGGTGGCGGAGGGCGTGACGCAGACGGACGCCTCCGTGACCGCTACGATGGCGGGCGAGATCGCAAAGCACCGTTCCTCGGTCTGCCGGATGGCGGCCCGGGCCGGAGCGGACGTGTTTGCCATCGACATCGGCATGAACCGGCGCGTCGAGGGCGTGCGGGACTGCCACACGGCGGACGGCACGCAGAATATGACGAAGGGGCCTGCCATGACGCGCGCACAGGCAGAGCAGGCCATTCAGACCGGCATGGAGCTGGCGCACGAATGCCGCGACGCCGGATACCGGCTGCTTGCGACCGGAGAAATGGGCATCGGCAACACCACGACCTCCAGCGCAGTGACCGCCGTTCTGCTCGGGCTTCCCATCGAGGAGGTGACGGGACGCGGCGCGGGCCTTTCCAACGAGGGGCTGATCCGCAAGCTCGACGCCATCCACCGCGTGATCGAGGTGAATCGCCCGGACGCGGCCGACCCGATGGACGTTCTGTGCAAGCTGGGCGGCTTCGACATCGCGGGCATGACGGGGATCTTCCTCGGCGGCGCGCTGTACCGCGTGCCAGTGCTGATCGACGGACTCATCAGCTCCGTCGCGGCGCTCCTCGCAGCGAGACTCTGCCCGAACGCGCGGTGCGCGATGCTGGCAAGCCACTGCTCGGCGGAGCCTGCGGCAAGGCAGATCCTACAGGAGCTGGGCGTTCACGCCGTCCTTGACGCGGGGCTGAAGCTTGGCGAAGGAACGGGTGCGGTGTGCATGATGCCGCTGCTCGATATGGCGCTGGCGGTCTACCGCGATTCGGCGGGCTTTGCCGACGCGGGTGTGGGACAGTACACCGTCCAGAAGGGCGACCGGCGATGATGATCCTGCTGACGGGCGGCTCCGGCTGCGGGAAAAGCTCCTTTGCGGAGCGGCTCTGCATGGAAAGACCGCTGCCGCGCTATTATATCGCGGCGATGAAGCCCTATGGCGAGGGCGGCATGGAGAAGGTCGAGCGGCACCGGAAAATGCGGGCCGGAAAGGGGTTTGAGACCTTCGAATGCTACACGGAAATGGAAAAGCTGACGCTTCCGGCATGCGGGACGACGCTGCTGGAATGCGTCTGCAATCTGACAGCGAATGAAATGTTTGACGAGACGGGAAATGTCTGCGACCCGTATGCGCGGGTGCTGGCCGGGGTGGAAAAATCTGCGCGGACAGAGCGAAACGCTCATTGTCGTGACGAACGACGTCGGAAGCGACGCGGAGCGCTACAGCGCGGAGACGCGGACGTATGTCGAGGTGCTCGGGCGCATCAACGCGGCGCTGGCAGACATGGCGGACACGGTCTGCGAGCTGGTCTGCGGCATCCCGATCATTTTGAAAGGAGCGCTCCCGGAATGAAGGATGTTCTGCGCTCGACGGCAATGGCGTTTTTGATGTTTTCCGTCATACCCATGCCGCGCGTCGAGTGGAAAAAAGGAAAATATGCGGTATATGCTCTGCTGCCTGCCGCTGGTCGGCGCGGTGATCGCGGGCGCACTGTATGTGTGGATGCTCCTCAGCCGGGAGCTTGGCTTCGGAAGGGGCTGTATGCGGCGGGACTGACGCTGCTGCCGGTGCTCCTTTCGGGCGGGATCCATCTCGACGGCTTCTGCGACACGGCGGACGCGCTTTCGAGCCACGCCGCGCCGGAGCGCAAGCGCGAGATCCTCAAGGATTCACACACCGGCGCGTTTGCGATCCTGTATGCGGCGGGATGGTTCACGGCGTATTTCGCGCTCTGCACGGAGATAGAGCTATGCGGACGCGCAGCGCTGTTCCTCGGCATTTTGCAGGTGTTTTCCCGCGCACTCGGCGCGTTTGCATCCGTCGCCCTGCCCGGCTCCGGACAGACGGGGCTGCTGGCGGCGTTCCGGGATGCGGCGGAGAAAAAAAAGCCGCGTGGCTTCTCGGCATATGGCTGGCGGCCTGCACGGCGGGACTGTGCGCGCTGTCGCTGCCGGGAGGCATTGCGGCGGCGCTGATCGCGGCGGGCTGCTTCTTCGGCCTGCGGCGGATGGCAGCGCGGGAGTTCGGCGGCATGTCGGGTGACCTTGCGGGCTACATCATCACACTCAGTCAGCTGCTGATGCTTCTGGGTTACGTTTTTGCGGAAAAGGATGGCGGAGGTATGGTTCTGATCGTCGGCGGAGAAGGCTCCGGAAAGCGGAGCTTCGCCCAAACGCTCGGGTTTGCGCCGGAGGAAATGGCGGACGGCGTTCTGGATGAACGGCCGGTCGTTTTCCATGTGGAGAAAATGGTTTTTGCGGATGTGAAGGGCGCGCCGGAGCTGCTGGAGCCGCTCTGCGAAAAGCGGGCCGTGCTTTGCTGCGAGGTCGGAAGCGGCGTCATTCCCATCAACTATGAGACGCGCCTCGGGCGCGAGGCCGTCGGACGGCTCTGCGTCCGGCTCGCGCAGCGCGCGGAATGCGTGGTGCGGATGGTCTGCGGCATTCCGACGGTGATAAAGGGGAGCTGCCATGCAGATCTATCTGATCCGGCACGGCCAGACGGCCGGAAACGCGCTGCGGCGCTATATCGGCAGCACCGATCAGCCGCTGACGCCGGAGGGCGCGGAGGGCGCGAAGGCGGCCGGTGCGCGGCGCAGCGTCCGGAGCGTTTTTGTGACGCCGCTCGTGCGGACGCAGCAGACGGCGCGCATCCTCTTCCCGGATGCGGAGCAGACGGTCGTCCCGGCACTGCGGGAGATGGATTTCGGGGATTTTGAAGACCGGAGCTTTGAGGATATGAAGGACGACCCGGCGTACCGCGCGTGGGTCGATGGGGCTGTCTGGCTCCGTGCCCGAACGGAGAATCGGTGCTCGAATTTTCGAACCGGGTCTATGCCGGCTTTCTGGAGTGCGTCCGCGCGTTGCCGGAGGAAACGCGGCGGGCTGTTTTCGTGGTACACGGCGGGACGATCATGGCGCTCATGTCGCGCCTCGCAAGGCCGGAGATCGCCTATTTCGACGCCTTCGCGGCGAACTGCGGCGGGTATGCATGCAGGCTCTCTGTGGAGGAGGGGAAAGCCGGTTCTGCTGGATGCGCGGCGCTTTGAGCGCCTGCCGGAGGAGCTTTCATGAAGGTACAATTCAATCTGACGACAAGCGCGTGCGACCTTGACCGTTTGAGGACCGCGCGGCGCTGGAAGCGCTGCTGCGGGGCTTTGACGGCGTGGAGCTGATGTGCTTTGAGGAGGATGCGCGCGGGATCGTGCCGAAGGGCGCGTGACCGGCGTGCATATGAACTGCCTGACGTACTGGCTCGATTTCTGGAGAGGCGACATGGACGCCTGCCTGCGCGAGCTGGATACGATGGAAAACGTGCGCCGGATGTATGGCGGAGAGACGCGGCAGGCACTCCTGGAGCACTACCGGAGAGACCTTGAGAACGCAAAAAAATACGGTGCGGAATATGTCGTGTTTCACGCGGCGGACGCCGGAATTGAACAGACGCTGACCGGGCGCGGCGGATACACCAGCCGCGAGGTGATCGACGGCGTATGCGAGTTTCTCAACGAGCTGATGGGCGGCGTGACGGACGGCCCGGCGCTGCTGCTGGAAAACCTGTGGGAGAGCGGGCTGACCATGACCGAGCCGGAGCTGACCGCGCGGCTGATGGACGGCGTCGAGTACAAGAACAAGGGCATCATGCTCGACACGGGACACCTCATGCACACGAATACCGCGCTGCGCACACAGGCGGAGGCACTTCGGTACATCCAGGATATGCTCGACCGGCACGGGGCGCTGTGCCGCTTCATCCGGGGAATCCATCTCAATCAGTCGATTACGGGGCATATATGCGGCGCGTAGCAAAAATCCGCCGGTGCTGGCTTCGGACTATGCGGGGCGGTCGTACCAGCTGTTTGAGTATGTGTTCCGGATCGACCAGCATAAGCCGTTCACCTGTCCGGGCGTGCGCGCGCTGATCGAGCGGGTCGGGCCGGAATATCTGACCTTTGAGTTCATTTCCAACGACCTTCCGCAGCTGCGGCGGATGCTGCACCGGCAGCAGAACGCGCTGGCCGCGGAGGGGATGCCGCGCTTTGCCGGATAGGATGCAGAAAACCGCCGCAGATATCTGCGGCGGTTTTGGCTATATGCTTAGGCGTTTTTCTGAAGCTGCTCGACGCGGTCGAGCTTTTCCCACGGAAGATCCAGCTCGGGGCGGCCGAAGTGGCCGTAGGCCGCGACCTGCTGATAGATCGGGCGGCGCAGGTCGAGCGTCTGGATGATGGAGGCCGGACGGAGGTCGAAGCACTTGCGTACCAGCTCGCCGAGATGCCAGTCGCTGAGCTTGCCGGTGCCGAAGGTATCGACCAGCACGGAGACAGGCTCCGCCACGCCGATGGCGTAGGCCAGCTCCAGCTGGCACGGAGGCGAGGCCGGCTGCGACGATGTTCTTGGCAATGTAGCGCGCCATATAGGCCGCGCTGCGGTCAACCTTGGTCGGGTCCTTGCCCGAGAAGGCGCCGCCGCCGTGGGCACCGCGTCCGCCGTAGGTATCGACAATGATCTTGCGGCCCGTCAGGCCGGAGTCGCCGACGGGGCCGCCGATGACAAAGCGGCCGGTCGGGTTGACGAGGAAGCGCGTGTTCGCATCGAGCAGGCGGGAGGGCAGATTCGGCTTGATGACCTCTTCGATCACGGCCTCACGCAGCTCGGAGATGGAAACGTCGGCGGAATGCTGCGTGGAGACGACGACGGTGTCGATGCGCTCGACGGAGCCATCCTCCGCGTACTGGACGGAGACCTGGCTCTTGCCATCCGGACGGAGCCACGGCAGCTTGCCGCTCTTACGTTCGGCAGTCAGCGCGCGGGTCAGGTTGTGTGCGTAGGAAATGGGGGCGGGCATCAGCTCCTTCGTTTCGTTGCAGGCAAAGCCGAACATCATGCCCTGATCGCCGGCACCGGTCTGGGCCGCGTCGTCGTAGGAGGTGTCCACGCCCATGGCGATATCGGCGGACTGCTTGTCGATGGCGGTCAGGACGGAGCAGCTGCGGCCGTCGAAGCCGCACTCGGCATTGTCATAGCCGATGCGGGTGATGGTATTGCGCGCAATGCCCGCGATGTCCACATAGCAGCTCGTGGTGATCTCGCCCATGACCAGAACGAGGCCGGTCGTGGTCGCGCATTCACAGGCGACGCGCGCCTGCGGGTCCTGCGCCAGAATGGCGTCCAGAACGCCGTCGGAGATCTGGTCGCAGATCTTGTCGGGAGTCGTTCTACTGGCTCATGCCCCTTGTTCCGCTTGCGAACTACTTCCTGTTTTTCGGCTCCGATGTTCAGAACCTCTTCCCTAACTCCTGGCGCTATCGCCGCCCGAAGCAGCACAACCCCGGTCCCTATGCCGCGGGCTCCAAGCCCAACCCCAATTGGGCAAAGGGTTACCAGTCGAAAACCGGTGAGCGGCCTTACCGCCACAAATGCACCGTCTGCGGCAGAACCGACACCGACTATCCGAACCTTGAGTTCCGCTACTGCTCGAAGTGCAACGGCTACTACTGCTACTGCATGGACCACATCAACAACCACGTCCACATCCAGTAACTCAGCAAAGCCCCGCAGGCAGCCGACTGCGGGCTTTGTATTACTTCAGAAGCCGCTCGATTTCTTCCTTCGGGCGGTAGCCGACAGACGTCGCCTTGATCTCGCCGTTCTGGAACACCATCACTGTCGGAATGCTGCTCACTCCAAACTGGAAGTGCCAGCTCCCGCTCGTCGTCCACATTCACCTTGCCGACCTTGACCTTGCCCTCGTACTCGTTGGCAATTTCTTCAATCACCGGCGCGAGCATCCGGCACGGACCGCACCAGGTCGCCCAGAAGTCGACCAACACCGGCTGCTTTGCACGCAGCACCTCTTCCTCAAAATTCTGTTCTGTACAGGACCAACTCTGCCATTTTTATCATCCTTTCTCGCGTGATTTATAATACAGCATGCAGTGGCAGAAGCCCTCAAACTCGGGGTCCGCGATCTGCTCGCGGAATTCCTTGCACATGCACCTGTTTTCTTCCGTCCGTTCGAGCCTGCATGGACAGTAGCCTCCGGTCCTTTTCAGACCTTCCTTCACCGCCCGCACAACCTCCTTTGTCCGGATTGAGCGTCACCGCCATCTTGCCGCCTCCTTTGTATCTTTTTTGTATTATACCACACCCCGCAAAAAATAGCCAGCCCCGACAAAAAGCGCACCCGACAGCTGCCGGATGCGTTTTCTGTTTCTATTTTGTTACTCGTCATACCCCTGGCTCACGCCGCTGCCGCCGACGTCGCTTCCCAGATCGCAGGTATACATCCACTCGATCACGTCGCCCGCCTGCACGGCATACCGGCTGCACCCGTAATTGGGGAACCATCCGTTCACCCGGTACATCCAGCCCGAGAGCGCGCCGCAGTCAAACTCATACAGATTTCCGATGCCCCTCGATATACGCCGTCTCATACATCGGCGTGTTCTGATACTCCATATGAATCGCCTGCGCCTTCACCGTCGCCAGCAGCACGTCAAACACGCTCTGCCCCGCGGTAAACTCCACCGTCACCGGCGCGAGAATCCACCCGTCCTCCGGCACCAGCTCCAGCTTCTCCGGGTCCAGCTCGTCCGTGTTGTTGCTAAGGATCGTCGCGCAGCTGATGCTGATCGTACACGTCATCGGCGTGTCCTGTGCATCAGGCTGCTCCTGCGCCGGCTGCTCGTCCATCGGCGCGCGCACCTCCGGCTCAGTCGGCTGCTCCGCAGGTTCCTCCGGCGCAGGTTTTTCCGCCTCCGGCTGCTCTTTCGGGCGTTTGCGCTTCGCCTTCCGCTTTCTCCGGCGTTTCCTCCACCGACGCAGCTTCCTTCGGCTTCTCTGCCGGAGCAGTCTCCACCGCAGCCGTCTGTTCCGGCGCCTGCTCCTGCGCAGGCGCCGTCTTCGCGTTGCACGCGCACAGAACCAGCAGTCCCGCTGCCAGCAAAGCCGCCAGCACCCGCTTGATTGTCTGTTTCATGCTCTTCCTCCGCATGTTATTTTCCTGTCACCAGGCAGTATCCGCCCGCATCCAGCCGGATTCTCCCCGGCAGAACTGACAAAAGCCGTCCGCCCAGCAGCAGCTCTCCCGCACCGGCAAACTCCCAAGGCGCGTCCGATTGGTTGCAGCACACAAAGCGTCTGCGCTTCGCAGCTTCTGCGGAACATCAGCCGGCCGCCGCCTGCCTCCATAACCGTGACGTCTCCGCGCCGCAGCGCCGGAAGCGTCTTTTTCAGCTTCGCAAGCGTCCGGTAGAATGCCTGCAGGCTCTCGTCCTCTCTGCCCCCAGGGATAGTATTTCCGGTTAAACGGGTCCCGGTAGCCGGTCATGCCAGCCTCGTCGCCGTAATACACGCAGGCGATACCCGGCAGCGTAAACTGCAAAAACGCTGCCATGCGCAAAAGCTCCTTGCCGCGCGAAAGCTCCGCATCGGAAAACTGCCGCTTTGCAAGCTCGGCGCGCTCGCCGTCTCTGGGGTCCAGCAGGGCGTTGATCGCGCGCGGCGTGTCGTGCGTCGATAAAACATTCATCACGCACGCCAGAACGTCCGCCGGATAATTCTCCGCCAGCGTCATAATCCGCTCGCCCAAATCTGCGCCGTCCGCGTCCCCGCGCACAAACCGGAGAATCTCCTTCTGCCACGGGTAGTTCATCACGGAGTCCAGCTCCCGGTCGGTAAAATACCGCCGCCGCACACCGTAGGCAATCTTGTTGGAGGCGTCCTCCCACACTTCGCCGATCAGCAGCGCGTCCGGCTTTTCCTTTCGAATCCGCTCGCGCAGCCGCAGCACAAAACGGTCCGGCAGCTCGTCGACCACGTCCAGCCGCCAGCCGTCCGCGCCCGCGCGCAGCCAGTGCACGGCGATGGAATCCTCGTCGTCTATGATATAGCGCAAAAAGTCCTCGTTGTCCTTCCGGATGCACGGCAAATCCGTAATCCCCCACCAACTGGTGTAGGTGTCCGGATAGTGCTTGAAGTCGAACCAGCTGCGGTATTTGGAGTCAGGGTTGGAAACCGCGTCCTGAAAATACCGGCTCCTGCTTCCCACATGGGAAAACACGCCGTCGAGAATCACCTTCATCCCCCGTGCATGCGCGTCCTCGCACAGCGCCCGGAAATCTTCCTCGGTCCCCAGCATCGGGTCGATGCGCCCGTAGTCGCAGGTGTCGTACCGGTGCGTGGAAAACGCGAAGAAAATCGGGTTCAGATACAAAAGCTCCACGCCCAGCTCCTGCAGATACGAAAGCTTTTTCCCGGATTCCGGCGAGATTTCCGCCGTAAAAGTCGTTGTTCCAGACCTTTCCGTTCTCGTCCGGCAGATACACCGGCACGTCCTGCTTGTCCTCATGCACCCAGTACGGCTGTAATTTCTCCGTGCAGTCGCAGCGCCCCGCAGCGTAAAACCGGTCCGGGAAAATCTGATACATGACCGCGCCCCTTTGCATATTCCGGCGCGGGGAAGCGGTCTTCCACACAGCTGACCTGCCAGAGGTCGCCCGCCTCCATATTCGTATCGTTTCCCTGTTTATAAAGCCGGAACGCCTCGTTCTGCGTTGTGATGAAGAAATAGTAGAAATACAGCCCCGCTGCCGGAATCGAAACTTCCCGCTCCACGCCTCGTAGAGCGCATTCGCCTCTGCCTTTGCCAGCGGCGCGCGGAATGCCTCGGTCAAAGCGTCGTCCTGCAGGAAAATAACCTCCGCCTTCACGGTCCGGCACGAGACCGGAATGTCCACCCGCAGCCGGCAGCCCTGTCCGGGCAGGAGCATTCCGAACGGCGTTTTGAATTGCGACAGCTTGCTGTCAAATAAAATTCGCATATTTCACTTAATCCAGATTCCAGATTTCTTCCGCGTACTGCTCGACCGCGCGGTCCGACGAGAAAATGCCCGCCTTCGCAATGTTCACCAGCGACATGTTGCCGAACTTCCGTGCATCGCGCCACGTCGCGCCCACCTTCTGCTGCGCCTGGCAGTAGCTCTCAAAGTCCGCCACGGTCATGTAGCCGTCCGCCGTGCCGAAGCGATTGGAGGTAAGGCTGGCGACAATGTCGTCAAACTTCTTTCCGCCCAGCGCGCCCGAACACATCAGATCGAACACCCGCTGCAATCCGGGGTCAGATATGCCCTCGGGTCATAGCCGCTTCTCCAGAGCGCCTCGACCTGCTCAGCATGCAGTCCGAACAGGAACATGTTCTCTTCTCCCACCTGCTGACAGATTTCGACATTCGCTCCGTCGAGCGTTCCCAAGGTCACTGCGCCGTTGATCATCAGCTTCATGTTGCCCGTGCCGGACGCTTCCCTTGCCCGCGACTGAAATCTGCTCGGAAATGTCCGCCGCCGGAATGATAATCTCCGCCAGAGAGACCTTTGTAGTCCTCGATGAATACAACCTTGAGCTTTCCGTGCATCGCGGGGTCGGCGTTCACCATGTCTGCCACCGCGACAATCAGCGAGATAATCCGCTTCGCCATCTGATAGCCCGCAGACGCCTTTGCCGCAAAGATAAACGTGCGCGGCGTGACCTCCCTGGATGGGTTGTCCTTGATGTCGAGATAGAGTCTTAAAATATGCAGCACGTTCAGAAGCTGCCGCTTATACTCGTGCAGCCGCTTGACCTGCACGTCGAACAGGCTTTCCGGGTCGAGATTGACGCCGTTTGCGCGGCTTACATACGCTGCCAGCCGCTTCTTGTTTTCCAGCTTGATCGCGCGCAGCTGCGAGAGCACTTGCTCGTTATCGTAGAAGCCCAGAAGCTTTTCCAGCTCCCGTGCGTTCTTCGTAAAGCCGTCGCCGATCAGTTTTGTGAGATAGTCGGTCAGCGCCGGGATTCGCCTGACACAGCCATCTGCGGTAGGCGATACCGTTCGTGACGTTGATGAACCGGCTCTCATCGAGTTGGGCATAGTCTCTGAAAATACCGTCTTTCAAAATCTGCGTGTGCAGCTGTGAAACGCCGTTGACCTTGTGGCACGCAGCAAGGCACAAATTTGCCATGTGCACCTCGCCGCCGCCGGAGATGGGCGCCATATAATCGATCTTCGCCCAGTCGCCGGGATAGGCAAGCTGAAGCCGGTTGCGCGTGCGCCGGTCAATCTCGCGGACAATGCCGTATACGCGCGGCAGCTGCTCACGGAACAGGTCGATCTGCCAATGCTCGAGCGCCTCTGCCATGACCGTATGGTTCGTGTAGGACAGGCACTTGCAGGTAATCTCCCACGCCTCGTCCCAGCCCATCTCATACTGGTCGACCAGCAGCCGCATCAGCTCCGGCACGCACAGCGCCGGATGGGTGTCGTTGATATGGACCGCGACCTTGTCGGCAAGATTGGAAAGCGTGCCGTACTGCTTGCAGTGCTCCTTGAGAATCGACTGCAGCGACGCTGAAACCAGCAGATACTGCTGCTTGAGCCGGAGTCTCTTGCCCTCGATATGATCGTCCGCCGGATACAGAACCTTCGAGATGGTCTCCGCCATCGTGTTCTGCTCAAGCGCTCTTGCATAGTCGCCGCGTGAAAACGCTGCCATATCAAACCCCTGCGGCACGACTGCCGACCACAGCGTCAGCTTGTTTGCCGCGTCGGAATGATAGCCCGAAATGTAAAAAGTCATGCGGCACTGCCATCACGGACTGATAGCCCACCTGCGCCGCCTTGAACTTGCCGTGGTCCATCCATTCATGGACCGTTCCGCCGAAGCGGACCTCGACGGCGTCGTCCTCTCTCGTGTGCAGCCACACGTCGCCCAGCCCCAGCCAGTCGTCCGGGAACTCGATCTGCCAGCCGTCGACGATCTTCTGCTTGAAGATGCCGAACTCATAGCGGATGGAAAAACCCGTCACCGGATAGCAAAGTCCGGTCGCCGCATCCATGTAGCACGAGGCAAGCCGCCCCAGGCCGCCGTTTCCGAGCCCCGCGTCCGGCTCCATCTCGCAGAGCTTCGGCAGCGAGAAGCCCAGCTCCGTCAGGACCTCGTCCGCCTCGTTATAGAGCCCCAGATTGAAGAGGTTATTGCGCAGCGACGTGCCCACCAGAAATTCCATGGACATATAATAGACCTGCTTGCGCTCTTTTTCCCGCGTCTCCGCCTGAAATGCGCGCTGCCTGTCCTCGAGCATCATCCGCACCGTCACGCACAGCGCACGGTACGCCTGCTTTTCCGTCGCCTCTCGCAGCTCGCAGCCGAACATGCGAAGACACGTTTCCTCTACCAGCTGATGCAGCATTTCCTTTGTCATGCCTTGTCCCCCAATGCTTTGTGATACAGCGCCATATAGCGCTCGGCGCCCTTGTCCCAGCCGAAGTCCTGGCTCATATCGTGCCGGACCAGCTCCTGCCACTGCGCAGGCGCGTCATAGTAAAAGCGCCAGTGCCCGGTCAATTGCCGCCAGGAAATCGTCGGCGTTGTAGCTCTGGAAGGTAAACCCGCGTCCTTCGCTCTCGGGTCCTTCGTATGCCGGCACTGTATCCTTTGAGCCCGCCGGTGGCGTTGACGACCGGCACTGCGCCGAAGCGCATTGCCATCAGCTGCGAAAGCCCGCACGGCTCCGACTTCGACGGCATCAGATACAGATCGGACGCTGCGTAGACAAGATTCGCCAAATCCGCGCTGAAGCAGAGGTTGACACTCACTTGCCGCCCAAACCGTTCCTGCAGCCCCCGCAGGAACCACTCGTACTTTTCCTCGCCCGTGCCGATCACGACCAGCTGCACCCGCCGGGTCATGAGCCGCTCTGCGATGTAACAAAGAAGATCGATGCCCTTGTGCCCCGCAAGCCGCGTCACCATCGCGAGCATCGCCGTATCGCGGTCCTCAGGAAGTCCCAGCGTTTTTTGAAGCGCCAGCTTGTTCTGCACCTTTCCCTCGCGGAAGGTCTTTTCGTTGTAGTGCGCCGCCAGCCCTGCCGTCGTCATGGGGTTAAAGAGCTTCATGTCGATGCCGTTGGTGATACCGGTGAAGTCTCCCCCGCGGCTCGAGAGCACCTGCGACATGCCGTGCGCATAGTAAGGATACCGCAGCTCCTGACAGTAGGTCTGCGAAACGGTCGAAACCTGATCCGCCGTCACAATCGCCGCCTTCATCAGATTTATGCAGTCGTCAAAGCGCAGAATCTCGTCGCACTCGCGCGGCAGCCCGATCACGTCGTAGTTGAAGCTCAGGTTTGCCTTTCCCTGATACTCGATGTTGTGGATGGTGAAAACGCTTCTCGTGTTCGGGAAGCTCGCGGTACTCGGTTTTCAGCAGCAGCGGCACCAGCGCCGCCTGCCAGTCGTGGCAGTGCACCACGTCCGGCTGCAAGCCGATAAACGCCATCGAAGCAAGCGCCGCCTTCGCAAAATACGCATAGCGCTCGCCGTCGTCCGCGCAGCCGTAGACGCAGCCGCGGCAGAAATAGTGCTCGTTGTCGATAAAATAGATCTTGAGCTTCTTTCTGCGGCTTTTCAGGCGCAGAAGCCCCACATATTCCCGCCGCCATGCCAGCGGCACATCGAAGTAGCCGAGAAATTCCACATCGTACTTCCCGGAATACTTGATCCGGTCGTAGAAGGGAATAAACACGCTCACTTCATTATTCTTGATTTCCGATAATGCCTGCGGCAACGCCTGCAAGACATCACCGAGACCGCCCGTTTTTACAAACGGGGCGGCCTCGGAAGCAACCATCGCGATTTTCATACGGTAACTCCTTTGCTGATGTAAAGCGGATGCTCCGGCGTACCCTGCAGCTTGGTATCCGGCTTGACGGTCACGTTTTGTCCAGAATCACGTAGCGAAGCTTCGATCTGGCGCCGACCTTGCTGCCCTGCATCAGAACCGAGCTTTCGACCTCCGTATCCTCATCCAGATCGACCTCGCGGAAAATGACCGAATGGTTCGTCTTGCCGAAGATGTGGCAGCCGTCTGCAACGAGGCAGTCGGAAGCCTGTCCATGCTCGCCGAAGAGCGTCGGCACCGAGTCGCGGACCTTCGTGTAGATCGGAAGGCTCGTTTGGAACAGGCTGTGACGCACCTCCTGATCAAGAAGGCTCAGATTATTCGTATAATACTGCTGCAAGCTCTCGTTGAACAACGCGATATTCTGGAACGAATAGACGTTCACCGAGAGCTTTCCTTCGTTATACTGCGGCAGCACGAAGTCCCGCTCAACATAGCATTTGCCGTGCGGCACCAGCTCGTGGATGATATTCAGAAGCTTCTTTCGCTCAATGACAAACATGCTCATACCCGTCAGATAATCTGCCGGCGCGCAGTAATCGACCGCCAGATCGACGACCTTACCGTTTTCATCGACCTTCACCGCCAGCGTCTGCGTGTGCTTGCCGTCTGCCTTTCCCGCCTTTGCCACAACCGTCAGATCACAGCCGGAGGCGACGTGCGCGTCGACGACCTTGAAAAATCAATCGCGCACAGCACGGTTGTATCGGACAAAATGACATACTCCGTGTCGCTGCGCTCAAGAACCGGCAGCGCCGTCTGCAGCGCTTCGAGCTTTCCGCGGTATGCGCCCGTGTGCCCCGTCGCATACGGCGGCAGGAAACGCACATTCTCGCCCAGATGCAGGTCCCAGTCCTCGCAGTTTGCAAGGTGGTCCATCAGAGACTGATAGTTGTATTTTGTGATGATGCCGATGTTGCGGATGCCGGAATTGCTCATGTTTGAAAGTACAAAGTCAATCTGCCGGTAGCGTCCGCCGAACGGAATCGAGCCGGAGGTCCGCTCCCAGGTGAGGTCTCCCATCTTGCTGTCGTAAATATTCGAGAAAATAATACCCATTGCTTCCATGTTCGCATCCTCCTTCCGTCAGATGATGGCGCCGGGTTCGATGACCGCGCCCTCGGTAATTACCTTTTCCTTGCCGATGACGCTGATGCGCCGCTCGCCGTTTTCCACATCGCCGCCGATTTTTGCGCCTGCGCGGATCACGCAGCCCTCGGCGATGATCGCATTGCGGATCGAAACGCCGTTTTCGATCACAACATCCGGCATAATCACGCTGTCGCTGACCTCCGCGCCCTTTCCGACCGTGCAGCCGGTGGAAATGACCGAGTGGTCGATCATGCCGTAAATTTCGCAGCCGTCGGCGACAAAGCTCTCGTGCAGCTCTGCGGATTTTGCGATGTAGCTTGCCGGCTTCGTCGCGTTTCTGGCGTAGATCTTGTGCCCCTCGGGTCCGTAGATGTCGAACGCCGGATGCTTGCCCAGCAGGTCCATGTTCGCTTCCCAGAGGCTCGAAATCGTACCGACGTCCTTCCAGTAGCCGTCAAACTGATAGGCAAAGAGCCGGTGCCCGGAATTGAGAAGCGCCGGAATGATGTTCTTGCCGAAATCGTTTTCGCTCGTGGGGTCCGCCTCATCCGCTTCCAGGAATTCTCTTGAGCACGCTCCACTTGAAGATGTAAATGCCCATCGACGCATTGGTCGACTTCGGCGCCTTCGGCTTCTCCTCAAACTCATAGATCGAGCCATCTTCTCGCGTGTTCATAATGCCGAAACGGGACGCCTCCTTAAGCGGCACATCGCGCACCGCGATCGTGCAGTCCGAGTCCATGCTTTCTCATGGAACCGGAGCATCGCCGCATAGTCCATCTTGTAGATATGGTCGCCCGAAAGAATCAGCACATTGTCGGGGTTATAGCGCTGGATAAAGCCAATGTTCTGGTAGATGGCGTTTGCCGTGCCCTTGTACCACTCGGAGTTTTTGCTCTTGGCTGATAGGGCGGCAGCACCTGCACGCCGCCGTGCGAGGAGTTGAGGCCCCACGGCTGGCCGTTGCCGATATATTCGTTGAGCTCCAAGGGCTGATACTGCGTCAGAATGCCGACGGTGTCAATCTTGGAGTTGACGCAGTTCGACAGCGGGAAATCGATAATCCGGTATTTGCCGCCAAAGGGCACCGCGGGCTTTGCCGTGTTCTCCGTCAGAACCATCAGCCGGCTTCCTGACCGCCCGCCAGCAGCATGGCGACACAACGCTTCTTCTGAAATTGCATAACCTTGTTCCTCCTGTTCCGTTACGGTTTCGTTTGGGGTCTGGCGCGGTGATATCGGTAGAAGCACACGCTCATCGGCGGCACGCGGAACAGTCCGCTCTGCCTGTCCGTGCGAAGGCTTCTTTTCTGTGCGGACGGTTTCGGCGCGCAAACCCGTAGCCGCCGAATGCTTCGTCGTCGGTGTTCAGAACCGGTACATACCAGCCCTGCTTCGGAAGACCCAGCCGGTAATTTTCCCGCAGCACCGGACAGAAGTTGCACACAACAACCAGCTCTCTTCCCTTGCGGTCCTTGCGCCGGAAGGCAATGACCGAGCGGTCGCGGTCGTCCGGCTCGATCCATTCATAGCCGTCCCAGCCGGTGTCGACCTCCCACAGCTCGCGGTTTTCCAGATAGAAGCGGTTGAGCGTCTTCACGAACTGCTGCATCTTCTGGTGCTTCTCGTACTCCAGCAGCAGCCAGTCCAGCCCCCTGCTTGAAATTCCATTCGATAAACTGCGCGAACTCGTTGCCCATGAAGCTCAGCTTCTTTCCCGGATGGGCCATCTGATAGGCGTAAAAGACGCGCAGATTGTTGAATTTATCGTCGTAATTGCCGGGCATCTTCCCGATCAGAGAACATTTCCCGTGGACGACCTCGTCATGGCTGAGAGGCAGGATAAAGTTCTCAGAAAATGCGTAGGTCATGGAGAACGTCAGCGCATTGTGATCGCCCTTGCGGTACAGGGGGTCCAGAGACATATACTGCAGCATATCGTTCATCCAGCCCATGTTCCACTTAAAGAGGAACCCGAGCCCGCCGTCGTAATCCGGCTTCGTAATGAGCGGGAACGCCGTCGACTCCTCGGCAATCATCATGACCGCCGGTTCCGTCTGGAACGCCGCGGCGTTGAGCTGCCGCAAAAAGTCGATGGCCTCCAGGTTCTCCCGCCCGCCGAAGCGGTTCGGCTTGTAGTTCGGGCGGTTATAGTCCAGATACAGCATCGACGCCACCGCGTCGACCCGATGCCGTCGGCGTGGAACTGCGAGATCCAGTAGCAGGCGTTGGAGATCAGAAACGACCGGACCTCGGGCTTGCCGTAGTCATAAATGCGCGTCGTCCAGTCCGGGTGCTCGTTCATTGTGGGGTCCGACAGCTCGTAACAGCACGTGCCGTCGAACTCATAAAGCCCGTTGGCATCCTTCGGAAAATGCGCCGGCACCCAGTCGAGAATCACGCCGATTCCCGCCCTATGTGCCTCATCGATGAAATACTTGAGGTCTTCCGGCGCGCCGTAGCGATGTGTGGGCGCGTAATAGCAGGTGATCTGATAGCCCCACGACGGGTCATACGGATACTCCATCACCGGCATCAGCTCAATGTGCGTATAGCCCATGTCCCTGACATAGGGAACCAGCTGCTGCGCAAGCTCGCGGAAGGACAGGACGCTTCCGTCCTCGTGCCGCTTCCAGGACCCCGCATGCACCTCGTAAATATTGACCGGACGGTTTAAAATCTTCTCTTTTCTGCGCCGCGCCCGGTAAAGCCCGTCGTGCCATACAAACCCGTCTTCGGCTTCAATGATGCTTGCCGTATCGGGAAGCACGCCGCAGCGGTTTCCATAGGGGTCCGTCTTATAGACCGTTCTGCCGTCTTTTTGTTTTGATGCAGAGCTTATAGCGCTGACCGGGCTGAGCGAACCTCGAAAACGCCTCCCACACGCCGCAGCCCACGGGCTGCATTGGAAGGTCTTCCTCGTTCCAGAAGTTGAAATCGCCCGTCACGCGCACAGACTGCGCCCGCGGCGCCCAGGTCCGGAACACGAATCCGTCAGCACCGTCCCGATTCTGCGCCTGACAGCCGAGAAACCGGTAGGCGTCTGAAACGCCGGTGGTATGAAATTGCTCCAAAAACGCCTTGAACTGCTCCATAGACTGACCTCTTTCTGTATCGCTGGTACCTACCGCCTGTGCGGATTTTTCGAAAGAACGCAAACAGCCAACCCCCGCATTACGGGAATCGGCTGCATCAAAAACACGCAAAAGGACCTGCCTGCGCCAGGCCGTAAAATGCCCGGGCGCAGACTGCGGGTGCGTCCTGTGATGCTCCGCTATTCCATCCCGGAAGCTCGAACCGCTGCATCCGCCCCCCCTTTGCTGCTGTTGTTTGTTGGTAAGATTTTACCACAGTTCCGCCCGCTTCGCAAGCAGAAAAACCATCCAAAGCTTTGTCGTTATTGCCAGTTGACGCACCCGTTTTTGCTGAAAAAGCCGAGAAAAACCGGCGGCAAGTTGTGCCGCCGGTTGAATGTTTAGATTGGATTTTAGCCCAGCTCGGAGAAATACTTGATGGTACGGACCATCTGGCTGGTGTAGGAGTTCTCGTTGTCGTACCAGGAGACGACCTGAACCTGCGTATCGCCGTTGGGAAGCGGCAGGACCATGGTCTGCGTGGCATCGAACAGGAGCCGAAGCGCATACCGATGATGTCGGAGGAGACGATCTCGTCGGTGTTGTAGCCGAAGGACTCGGTGGCTTCCGCCTTCATCTGTGCGTTGACCTGCTCAACCGTGACAGCGCCCTTGACGACGGCGTTGAGAATGGTGGTAGAGCCAGTGGGGGTCGGGACACGCTGGGCAGCGCCGATGAGCTTGCCGTTCAGCTCGGGGATAACCAGGCCGATTGCCTTTGCAGCGCCGGTGGAGTTCGGAACGATGTTGACAGCTGCTGCACGGGAGCGGCGAAGGTCGCCCTTGCGCTGCGGGACCGTCGAGCGGCATCTGATCGCCGGTGTAGGCATGGATCGTGCACATAATGCCGGACTCGATCGGAGCCAGATCATTCAGAGCCTTTGCCATCGGGGCAAGGCAGTTGGTGGTGCAGGAAGCGGCGGAGATGATCTTGTCTTCCTTGGTCAGCGTGTTGTGGTTGACGTTATAGACGATGGTGGGCAGATCGTTGCCGGCAGGAGCGGAGATAACGACCTTGCGGGCGCCTGCGTCGATATGAGCCTGTGCCTTTGCCTTGCTGGTATAGAAGCCGGTGCACTCCAGCACGACGTCAACGCCCAGCTTGCCCCAGGGCAGCTCAGCAGCGTTCGGCATCTTGTAGATGACGATCTTCTTGCCGTCGACAACGATGTAGTTGTCTTCGCCTTCGCCCTCATGGAAATCAACGGTGTGACCCTGCGCAACGTAGTTGCCCTGCGTGGAGTCGTACTTCAGAAGATGCGCCAGCATCTTTGCCGAGGTCAGGTCGTTGATGGCAACAACCTCGTAGCCTTCCGCGCCGAACATCTGACGGAATGCCAGACGACCGATACGTCCAAAACCATTGATCGCAACTTTAACAGACATGAATAATTTCCTCCTTATTTTATCGCCGGACGGCAATCCGCCAAACCGGACACGAAACTACACATTCATCTTTCATTCTATTGAATTATAGCCCATCGCAAAGCGGGTGTCCAGTATTATATTTGCCAAAAAAGAGCCTTTCATATGCGCCATATTATTTACATTTTTCATAGTTTCAAACATTTTAGCGTCCGGAAATCCATTTTTGCGTCCGCCGTGATAAATGTCAGGATTTCACCCGTTCCAACACCTTCCCACAAATATTGTCTGTCTGTTCTCCGTGCAGAATTGCAGGTTCCCCTGCAAGAAAAAACCTGCTCCATACCCTGCGCGCTCTGCCGGGGATTTCCATAGGTTCCCGCCTCATGAAGTCCTTCCAGTGCAAACACATTGACGTCTGCGTCCATCCCCGGCGCAAGCATGCCCTTGCCGGGAAGACGAAGCCGCGCCGCGGGCAGCGCCGTCACCTTCCGCACCGCCTGCTCCGGGGAAAGTACACCCCTGCGCACATAGCGTTCAAACAGCCGCACGTACGTTCCGTACACGCGCGGATGCACCAGTCCCTGCGTGGGATAGGTGCTGTCGGAGATCACGCAGGTCGTCTCGTCGCGCAGGATCGCTTCGATGTCTTCTTCGGCAGTGATAAAGTCAATCATGCTCACCGCGCAGTGCTCGTCTGCCAGCAGGTCAAACGCACAGTCAAACGGGTCTTTTTTGCTCCATGGCTGCAATCTGCGCAATCGTCTTTCCCTCAAAGCATTTGTGCTGCGGCAATGTCACGCTCGAAGCGACGATGTTCTCCCAGCCGACCAGCAGCGAGATATTCTCAAAGTCGCCGCCTGTTTCCATGCGATGCCGGATGTGCGCGCGGAACGAAGGCTCCCTGAGATTTTCGCTCAGAACGCCGAGCCCGCCCTCCTGGCATTCCGGCGGCAGAATATGAATCAGCTGCGTCGAGCCTGCCGTGTAGGGGTATGCGTCGCAGTAAATCTCCACACCTTCCTCACGCGCCTGTTCCATACGGCGCAGCATGTTTGGCGTCGAGCGGCGCCAGTTTGTCTTTCCGATGGATTTCAGGTGGCTGATTTCCACCGGCGTCCGAAGCGCTTTTCCGACCGCGATCATTTCCTCAAGTGCCTGCTCCACGCCGCTTCCCTCCTGGCGCATATGGACCGTAATGGGAATGCCGCTGTTTGAAAGCGGCGCGAGCGCTTCCATGAGCTCCTGCGTTTCATATAAAGCACTCCGGCGCATAGCCCAGCCCCAGAGACACGCCGAACGCACCGTCCGCCAATGCCCGCTCAATCGCGCGGTGAATTTTCCGGTAGTGCTCCTTTTCCAGCCGCTGCACGCCGAAGCCTGCCGCCTGCGCGCGAATGGTACCGCCGCCGGCAAGCATGCCGACGTTCACGGGCAGCGCCAGTGTCTTCGCAGCCTGTAAATACGTGCCCATCGAATCTGTCTGCATCCGCGCCTCCAGCGGTCCGGTCACGGGCGTGAGATAGTCAAAGATCTCCGCCTGATATGTCCCGCCGCTCGGCGCAGCAGACAAGCCGCAGTTGCCGTTTATGATCGTCGTCAAGCCTTGACACAGCTCGGCGTCTCCAAACCCGGGACGGAAAATTGCCGCATCCGCGTGCCGGTGAATGTCGATAAAGCCCGGTGTGACGAGCCGCCCCGTCACATCGAGAATGCGTCTTGCCCGCGCGTCCGTTAAATTCCCGACGGCAGCAATTTTCCCGTCCAGCATGCCGACATCCGCGCGAAAGCCTGCCTTTCCGCTGCCGTCAATGACCGTACCGCCGCGCAATATCGTATCAAAAACCATGGTCCTGCTCCTTTCCCGAATCCCACAAAAAGCCCCGGGCAGCGCCCGGGGCTTTGCAGTCTTAAATCTTCCAGATTTCCTTCGCGTACTGCCGGATCGTGCGGTCGGACGAGAAATAGCCCGCCGAGGCGACGTTCATCAGACATTTGCGCCCGAATTCCACGCGGTCGCGATAGTCGCGGTTCGCCTGCAGCCTTGCCTGCTGGTAAGACGGCAGATCCTTGAGGACGAAATAGTGGTCGGGGCGATGCCAGCTTGCGCCGTCGAGCAGCGACGTATACAGCTCGCGCAGCTCAGAGTCGGTCGGCACCGTGCCGTTGACCAGCGTATCGACTGCCCGCTTGATGCGCGGATTGCTGTGATACACATTGCGCGCGCAGTAGCTCTCGCGGATATCGTTCAGCTCTTCGACGCTCGCGCCGAAGATATAGTTGTTTTCCAGTCCCGCGCGCTCGACGATCTCGACGTTCGCGCCATCCATCGTGCCGAGCGTGACCGCGCCATTGAGCATCAGCTTCATGTTGCCCGTGCCGGACGCTTCCGTGCCGGCGGGCGAAATCTGCTCGGAGATATCCGCCGCGGGGATGATATGCTCGGCATACGAGCAGTTGTAGTTCTGCACGAACACAACCTTCATCTTGTCGGCGACCGCCGGGTCGTTGTTCACAAGCTCTGCCACGCGGTTGATATACCGGATGATTGCCTTTGCGCGCACATAGCCGGGCGCCGCCTTCGCGCCGAAGATAAACGCCGTCGGCGTAAAGTCGGAAATTGTGCCGTCCTTGATGCCGAAGTAAAGGTCCATGATGGAAAGCGCGTTCATCAGCTGCCGCTTATACTCGTGAAGCCGCTTGACCTGCACGTCAAACATGAAGCTCGGGTCCAGCTTCACGCCCTCATGTTCTTCAATCACCGCGCAAAGCTGCCGCTTCTTTTTCCAGCTTGATCGCGTTGAACTGCTTGACGGTCATCTCATCAAGCCCGTTCTTGAGTCCTTCGAGCTTGTCAAGATCTGTCAGGAAACCGGTGCCGACCTTGCTTTCGATCAGTCCGCACAGCTCGGGTTGCAAAGACCCAGCCAGCGCCGGGGGTAATGCCGTTGGTCTTATTCTGGAAGCGCTCGGGGTAATAGCGATACCAGTCCTTGAACAGATCGTTTTTGAGAATCTCGGAGTGAATCCGCGCCACACCGTTGACCGCCGTGGAGACATACACCGAGAGATTTGCCATATGCGCCTGATGGTCCTTGATAAGGAAAAGCCCGCTGTCCGGATGTTCCTTTTTGAGTCTGGTGTCGATTTTCTCAATGATGTCGCAGATCTCCGGCACCACCGAGCGCAGCAGCTCCAGATCCCACTTTTCCAGCGCCTCGCCCATGACGGTGTGGTTCGTGTAAGAGAACACGCGCGCGGCAATCTGGAATGCGGACTCAAAGTCCATGCCATCGCACTGCAGCAGGCGAATCAGCTCCGGAATTGCCATTGCCGGATGCGTGTCGTTGAGCTGCACGGCGTCAAATGCCGGAAGCCGGTAATAATCGCAGCCGTGATTCTCGCGGAAGCTTCTCAAAATGTCCTGCAGCGACGCGCTGGAGAGCACATACTGCTGCTTGATGCGCAGCTGCTTTCCCTCCAACGTCGAATCGTTCGGATACAAAACGCGCGTGATGTCCTCGGCTTTGTTCTTCGTTTCCAGCGCCTTGGCGTAGTTCTGCGCGTTGAACGCATCAAAGTCCAGTTCCTTCTCCGCCTCGCACTGCCAGAGCCGCAGCGTACCGATCGTGTTGTTTTCAAAGCCGATAACCGGCATATCATACGGAACCGCAATGACCGTCTGGTTGGCAAAATTGACCTTCACCGCCAGCTTGTCGCGCCGGTGGCTCCACGGGTCTCCGAACTTCGTCCAGTCGTCGGCGTTCTCGCGCTGGCTGCCGTTTTCAAAGCTCTGCTTGAAAAGCCCGAACCGGTAGCGAAGTCCGTAGCCCGTCAGCGGCACATCGCAGGTTGCCGCGCTGTCGAGGAAGCACGCTGCGAGCCGCCCCAGACCGCCGTTGCCGAGCGCCGCGTCCTCAATCTCTTCCAGGCACGCAAGGTCCACGCCCTTTTTCCGCAAACGCCTTTTTGACCTCGCTCAGAATGCCGAGGTTAAACAGGTTGCTGTAGACCAGCCGTCCGACCAGATACTCCGCCGAAAAATAAAATGCGCGCCGCCCGGCAGTCTGCCGCTTTTTCGTCTTGACCCAGCTGTCATTGATCTGCATCATGATGACTTCGCCCAGACATTCATGCAGCCGCTGCGGCGTGGTCTCCTGTAAGGTTTCCTCATGACGCAGGCGCAGAAGCGCCTCGGTCTGCTGTACAATTCGTTCTACTTCGTTGCTCATACACATTCTCCAAACTGTGGTCCGAAGACCGGATTCAAAACATGCAGCCCGCGCTGTCTCGCAGGCAGTGCGGGCTGCGATTGATACTGCGTATTATACGCGCTTTGCTTGCTGTGTCAAACACAAAATTTTCTGCGCCAGCTGCGCGTCCGCCTGGCCGGGCAGCATCCGCCAGCGCCAGTTCTCCACCTTCAGCGTACCGGGCTCATTCATTCGCGCCTCACCGCCGAGTCCCAAATAGTCCTGCATCTGCGCCACAAACAGCGCCGCCTTTGACTTTGCGCCCGCCTCGATGATTGCCTGCGCCAGGTCGTCTTCTTTGGTAATGCCCAGATACTCCCGCGCATATGCATCGGACTCCGGCGAAATTTTGCCGCACCACTGGTACAGCGTCTCATTGTCGTGCGTGCCCGTGTAGCAGATGCAGTTTTCACCGTACTTATGCGGCAGATAGTTGCTCGGCTCGCGCGGGTCGAACGCAAACTCCAGGACCTTCATACCCGGCCAGCCGGAATCGAGCACCAGCTGCAGAACCTCCGGCGTCAGGAAGCCCAGATCCTCGGCAATGAACGAGATATCCGGATACGCCTTCTGAATCGCACGCACCAGCTTGAGTCCGGGTCCTTTGACCCAGCGCCCGTTGCGCGCAGTCTTGTTGACGGCAGGGATGCTCCAATAGCTCTCGATGCCGCGGAAATGGTCGATGCGCACGACGTCATAGTTGCGTCCTGCCGCGCCGATGCGCTGCAGCCACCAGGAAAAAGCCGTCCTGCTCCATGCGCTCCCAGTCGTAGATCGGGTTGCCCCAATACTGCCCGTTTTTGCTGAATCCGTCGGGCGGACAGCCGGCGACGCAGCGCGGGCGTCTGGTTCTTCCGAGCTGGAAGTTTTCCGGATGTGCCCACACGTCTGCTGAATCCAGCGGCACATAGATCGGCACGTCACCGATGATCTGCACGCCGTTTTCGTGCGCGTAGGCTCTTAAGTTCTGCCACTGCTTATGGAACACATATTGCAGGAAGCAGTGGAACCGGACATCAATCTGCAGGCTCTCGCGGTACTGCGCAATTGCCTGCGGCTGATGCAGGCGGATATCCGCCGGCCACTCCAGCCACGGACGATCATTAAAATGCGCCTTGACCGCCATGAACAGCGCATACTCTGGCAGCCAAGCTGCCTCCTGCTCCACAAACGCCTGGAAGTCCGCCGGTTCGTTTTCATGGAAGCCGGAGAACGCCGCCTGCAGCATATGAAGCCGCTCGTCATACATCTGCCGGAAATCAACCTGATCGTCGCGCTGCGACCACTGTACGCTCTCCAGCGTCTTTCTTGCCAGCCAGCCCTTTTCCACCAGCTCTTCTGGGTCAATCAGATACGGATTGCCCGCAAACGTCGAAAAAGCCCTGGTACGGCGAGTCGCCGTAGCCCGGCGGGCAGAGCGGGAGAATCTGCCAGTATTTCTGCCCCGCCTGCTTCAGGAAATCCACAAAGGCATACGCTTCCTTTCCCAGATTTCCAATGCCGTATTTCGAAGGCAGCGATGTGATATGCAGCAGAATTCCGCTGCTTCGTTCCATAAAAATCCCTCTATTCTGTGATCTGCCGGACACTCTGCCGGCGAAGCAGGCGGAACGGCACCGTCAGATGCTGTGCCGGCGCGCCCTGCATGCAGGAAATCAACAGCTCAAACGAGCACTTCGCCAGAAGCTCCACCGACTGCGAAATCGTCGTCAGCTTCGGCACATAAAAGTCTCCGATGCGAAGCCCGTCGTAGCCCACGACCGAAATATCCTCCGGCACGCGCAGTCCCTCGTCAAACAGCGCCCGGATTGCGCCGATGGCAATGACGTCTGCCATCGCAAACGCCGCAGTCAGTCCCTTCGTCTGTTCAAGTGCCTGCCTCATGCCGTTGTAGCCGAATTCATACGAATACCGACCGGTATAATACATTGTTTCGTCGTCAAATGTCAAACCGTTTTTCCGGAACGCCTCCACGCAGCCGGCGTAGCGTTTGGCGCTGGTGTCAGAAATCGCGCGGTCGCCGCCGAGGACGGCGATATTCCGGTGTCCGCTTCTGAGCAGATACTCCACCGCGCACGACGCACCCGCGCAGTCGTCGGTCGAGACACTCGACAGGTTCGGAAACCGCAGCTCATGTGCATCGTTCGTCACGACCACGCTCGGCACGAGAACCTTGTCAAAATCCGCGCGGAAGTTTTCATTGTTGCCGCCGAGGAACAGAACACCACTCGGCTTTCTCTCCCGGCACAGCTGCACCGCGCGCTTGACCTCGTTCTCGTCTTCGTCGATAAAGTCGGCAATCACGGGATGGTCGGTATCCGCAAACAGCGACTGCAGCTTTTCCACCATCGCCGCGAACATCTCGTTGGAGGTACCCTTTGACGATGATCAGAACGCTTTTGGTCCTCTGCTGCTTGAGCAGCTGCGCACTCGCGTTGCGCTCAAAACCGTGCTCCTCGACCAGCGCAAGAATGGTTTTGCGTGCCTGCTCGGAGACATTCGGCTGGTTGTTGAGCACCCGCGAAACGGTTCCCAACGAATACCCGCTGAGCTTTGCCAGATCCTTGATGGTCAACCGGCTCACGCTCCTTTCGTTATCGTGCGCTCAGCCCTTGACCGCGCCCGCGGCAACGCCCTTGATGATGTGCTTCTGGCACGTCAGATAGAACACAATCACCGGAATGATCGACAGCAGAATCAGTGCCATCGTCGTGCCGAGATCCACCGTGCCGTAGCTGCCCTTGAGGTACTGAATGTGAATCGGAATCGTCAGATAGTTCGTCCGGTCCAACACCAGGTACGGCAGCAGATAGTCGTTCCAGATCCACATGATCTCCAGAATGCCGACCGAAATCATCGTCGGGCGGAGCATCGGCAGAACGACCGAGAAATACGTGCGCAGCGGACCGCAGCCGTCGATTGCCGCCGCCTCTTCAATGTCCAGCGGAATCGCCTTGACAAAGCCTGTGAACATGAACACCGCCAGACCTGCGCCAAAGCCCAGATAAATGACCGGAATCGTCCACGGCGTGTTTAATTTCAGCGTATCGGCAGTTTTCGACAGCGTAAACATGACCATCTGGAACGGCACGACCATCGAGAACACGCAAAGATAATAGATCACGCGGCAAAGCAGCGAATTGACGCGGGAGATATACCACGCCGCCATGGACGTGCACAGCAAAATCAGCGCCGTCGAGAGGATCGTAATGACCGTGCTGTAAAGCGCCGACTTCCAGAACGGATAGTTGCCGAAGGTCATGCCCTTGACAAAGTTGCTCCAGCCCGCGAAGCTCTCGCCGTGCGGCCAGCCGAACGTATCGGTCTTGACAAACGTGTTGACCTTGAAGGAGTTGAGCAGCACCAGCAGAACCGGCATCACGTAGAACACGCAGAGCACCGAGAAGAAAATCGTCAGCGCCCGCTTTGCCTGCTTTTTCTTTGGATAATGCGCTGTTTTTCATCACTGCTGGACCTCCTTTTTCCGGGTTGCGTTGAGCTGAATCAGACCGATTGCCGCCACGAGGATGAAGAACAGCACTGCCTTCGCCTGCGCTGTACCTCTGGCGTTCGCATTCTGCCCATAGAAGGTGTTGTAAATGTTGAGCGCGAGCATCTCCGTCGTATGCACCGTCGTGCCGTCGGGGTTGATGATATACGGCTGACCGCCGGTCAGCGCGAGGTTCTGGTCAAAGAGCTTGAAGCCGTTGGTCAGCGTCAGAAACATGCAGATCGTGATGGACGGCATCACGTTCGGAATCGTGACCTTCCAGAGCGTCTGCCACTTGTTGGCGCCGTCGATCTTTGCCGCCTCCAGCATATCCTCCGGCACCGCCTGCAGACCTGCAATGTAAATGATCATCATATAGCCGATCTGCTGCCAGCACATGAGGATGATCAAGCCCCAGAAGCCGAGCTTTGTATTGAGCAGAATCGATGTGCCGTAATGGTTCAGAATACCGTCAAAAATCATGCTCCAGATATAGCCCAGCACGATGCCGCCGATCAGGTTCGGCATAAAGAAGACGGTCCGGAACACGTTCGTTCCCTTGATGCCCTGCGTCAGCGCGTAGGCTACCGCGAAGGCGAGGACGTTGATGATAATCAGCGACACAATGGCGAAGATCGCCGTGTAGCCGAACGAATACCGGAAGCTCTCGTCGTGGAACGCCTTGACATAGTTGCTCAAGCCAACCCATGTCCACTTGCTCGTCGTCTTAAACTTGCAGAAGGACAAAAACAGGCCCTTCAAAGAACGGATACACGAACCCGATGCAGAACGCTCCCGTCATCGGAAGCAAAAACAGCCAGAACATCCGCTGAATCGGTCTTCGAATCAGGCGGCTGTTGACCGCTGCTGGATCTCTTCTACGCTTCAATACTCTCATCCTCACTTCCGGTAAGTTCATGCCCGCAGCCTCATGCAGCATTGGGCGTGATAGAAAAACGTCCTGTTTTTGGAAAACGGGGGCGAGCGGAATGCTCGCCCCGTGCAAGAGTTATTTGGTTGGTTCTTCTGTCCGTGCTAGGGCAAAGATCCGCCGCTTGGCCAAGATTTTGTTCCAAGGCAAGGTTTGAAAGCACAGGAATACTTTGTGTATTTCAAGCTTTCAAACCGCAGCATTGGGGCAAAAAGATCCGCCAAGACTAGCCGTTGGCTGCCTGGTACTGCACTGCCCAGCCGTCGACGAACGCGGTCTTGACCAGCTCCCAGTTGGCGTCGGTCTGATCGGCGTCGTACTGGTTCATGGCAGCGACGAGCGCTTCGCGGTAAGCGTCAACGTTCGGCTGGAAGTTGGTGACCCAAGGCATGACATAGTTGCCTTCTTCGGTGTACTCGTTGGCAATCTTCAGGAACGGGTTGGTGGACTCGACAGACTGCTTGTAAGGCATAACACCGAAGGAGTCGACGAGCATGCGCGAAGCATCAGCGTCGGTGACCATCCAGTACATGAAGTCGAGGGTCGCCTGGATGTCTTCCTCGGAAGCCTCTGCGTTGACAGCCCAGCAGTTCTCGGTGCCGCAGTTGAGGCCGGCTTTTCTTCGCCGTCCACGCCGCAGTAGTACGGGATCATGGTCAGGTCGTCAGCGCTCATGCCCTTCTCAGCCAGTGCGGACCATTCCCAGTTGCCCTGAGAATAGAACACTGCCTTGCCCCTCTGCGAACTCAGCCTGTGCGTCAAAGCCGCCGGCAGCGAGATCGGCAGGATTGGTTGCAGAGTTGTTGATGTACAGATCCCACAGGTTCTTGTAGTTCTGCATATACTTGCCGGTGATGGTAGCCGGGCAGATCTTCCCAAGCAGCGGGATCGTCCACGGACTCATAGTAGTACTCGAGGTTTGCCAGGTGGCCGGTGAAGCGCCAGCTGGAGTCCGAGCTCATGGAAGAAGAGGTGAATGCGTCGAAGCCGAGCTCGGCAGCGCGGGCGTGGATGTCTTCGGCAACGGTCTTCAGATCTCGAAGTTCTTGATGTCGGCGATGTCATAACCGGCGTCGAGAGCAGTTTCTTGTTGACGATGATGCCGTAGCACTCGTAGCAGTAGCCGATGGAGCAGAGCTTGCCATCCTCGTCATAGAGATTGTAAGCGTCAGTTGTCAGCTCGTTGGCGATGGGCGTGCCGGTCAGATCGTAGCAGTAGTCGCCCCAGGTGGAGATAGCAGCCTGGTTGCCGACGACGAACAGCGTGGGCATCTTGCTCTTGTCCATCTCAGCGGTCAGGGTCTCGTTGTCACGTGCCGGAAGCGGCGGTCACGACCGTGACGGGAACACCGGTCTTCTCGGTGTACATGGCAGCGACCTTCTGGAGCGTTTCGTCACTCCGGCTTGAAGTTCAGCCAGTAGACGGAACCTGCAGCTGCGGGAGCAGCCTCTTCGGTGGCTTCCTCGGCGGGAGCCGCTTCTTCGGTCTTGGTTTCCTCGGTCGGGAGCGGTCGTCTCGGCCGGCTGCGTGGTCGTCTCGGTGTTGGCGGACGTGCGCAAGCCATCAGACCAAGCGCCAGAACCAGCGCCAAGAACAATGCGATGAACTTTTTCATTGATAATTCCTCCCTGTTAATAAGCCATGATTGCTATCATGTTGGAAACGTTTCCATCTCCATTGCCCATATTATACTACATTTTTTCCTTTTGGGAAGAAAATTTTGCGTTTTCTGATAATTCAGCGTTTTGATGCAAATTGGAAACGTTTTTTTGTTCAAAATTACAATGGTGTTTCTGCATTCGCAATCCGCCATCATCAGTCTTCCCGCCTTCCGCCCTGCCTTATTCCGCGCAAAAAGGGCGGGCGATTTCGCCCGCTCCCGGTTTTCTTATTATCTGGCATAGACCATGCCGACGAGCCGGTTGAGCGTCTTCGCGGGCAGCAACTTCTGCAGCACGCGAAGAATTTGTACGAAAGCCCGATGGTGTTGACCGGTCTGACGCCCTTTCTCGTTGCCGCACACGAACGCGCCCGCGTCCTCGGGCCTCATGCCGGTCCGCTCGTCTTTTTTCCATACCAGCGACCGAGCGCGAGATTCTGCCGCCGTAAATATCGTCGCCCACAACGATTTTCTGCCGCGCCGCCGTAAAAGCCGGTCTGATATCGCCCGGCTGGACGCAGCAGACCTGCACGCCGAAGGGCTTGATCTCGTTTGCCAGCGCCATCGTGTAGAGATTGATTGCCGCCTTGTTTGCCGAGTAAAACGCCTGGAACGGAATCGGAATCGCGCCTGCGACCGAGCTGAGGTTCACAATCCGCCCGCTTCTCTGCGCGCGCATGACGGGAATCACAGCGCGGTTCATGTTCACCATGCCGAAAAAGATTTCGTCGAACTGCCGCTTCGCCTGCTCGACCGGCGTAAACTCGATCGCGCCCGAGATCCCGAAAGCCGGCGTTGTTGATCATCACGTCGATACGCCTGCCTGCGAGACGACCTCGTCAATGGCGCGTTGGCATGCGTCGGGGTCCGTAACGTCGGTCGGAATGTGGAACATGCCGGGAAGCCCTTCTTCGCGGCGGCTCAGCTCATAGACCGTATAGCCCTTCTGCGCCATCGCCTCCGCCGTGCATTTTCCGATGCCGGAGGTTCCGCCCGTAATCACACAGATTTTCGCCATTACAATTCATGCCTCCTGAGAATGTCCTTCATGATGCCGACCGCCTCGTCAATCAGCTCCGTCGTGTGCGTTGCCATCAGGCTCGTGCGCAGCAGGCACTCGTGCGGCGCTGCTGCCGGGGGAAGGGACGAATTGACATACACGCCCGCGTCGTAAAGCTCCTTTGCAATCGTAAGCGTCGGCACCGGCTCATAGGTGTAAATCGGAATGATCGGCACAATTTCGCCGTTCGATTCGCGCATCCGGATGTTTTCTTCCGAGAGCCGTTTTCTTAAATACAGCGCGTTCTGCTGCAATTTTGTGACCAACTCCGGATGCGCTTCCAGCTCCCGCAGCGCGGCAAGCGCCGCGGCGCAGTTTGCAGGCGGAATGGACGCCGAGAAGATAAATGGGCGTGAATTATGCCGCACATAGTCTGCCACGCGGCTCGACGCCGCCATGTACCCACCGAGGCTTGCCAGAGATTTGGAGAACGTGCCCATATACACGTCCACCTGGTCTTCCAGACCATAGTAGCTTGCCGTGCCGCGTCCGCCCTCGCCGAGGACGCCGAGTCCGTGCGCGTCGTCGACCATGACGCGCGCACCGTACTGCTTGGCAAGACGGCAGATCTCCGGCAGGTTTGCAATGTCTCCTCCCATGGAGAACACGCCGTCCGTCACGATCAGGCACCCCGCGCCCTCCGGCACCTTCTGCAGCTTCTTCTCCAGATCCTGCATGTCGTTGTGCCGGTAGCGGAGCATCGTGCCATAGGAAAGGCGGCAGCCGTCATAGAGGCTTGCGTGGTTTTCCCGGTCCATGATCACATAGTCGTGCAGCCCGACCAGAGCGCTGATGATGCCGAGGTTCGACTGGAACCCGGTGGAGAACGTTACAACCTCGTCCTTGCGCAAAAACGCTGCCAGCTCCTTTTCCAGTTCCAGATGCAGCTCCAGCGTTCCGTTCAGAAACCGAGAGCCCGAGCAGCCCGAGCCGAAGCGCTCATACGCCTCCACACCCGCGCGGATGACGGTTTCATTTGTCGTGAGTCCCAGATAGTTGTTGGACCCCAGCATAATCCGCCGCTGTCCCTCCATGATGACCGTCACGTCCTGCTTCGACTCCAGCGCGTGGAAATACGGATAGATGCCGAGCGCCCTTGCCTCGTCGGCAATGCCCGGTTTATAGCATTTTTTAAACAGATCAATCATACATTGGCTCCTTTCCTGCCCTCCTGCATTGCATCCAACATTGCGTCAAGCACGCGGCGCGCCGTGTCGATTTCGCTTTCGGAAAACTGCGCGCGCACCCGCTCTGCCGCGGCGCAGATTGCCGGGCGGTCTTCGTCAAAATACTGTGCAAACTTCTTTCCGGTCCGGGCCGGATTTCACGCCGGTCCGGCTTCGAGACGACCTTCTCCACATAGCCCTTGCCTGCCAGCGCGTTGACCTTGTAGGTCGCGTTCGGCTGGGAAATGCCGACATACTCGGCAAACTGGCTGAGCGTCGGTTCTCCGAGCAGGTGAATGAGGTCCGCCGAAAACGCCTCGATGGCGCTGAGGCTTCCCTCTCGTTCCTGCACCGCGCCGAACAGCTTCCGGTATCCGTCGAGCCGAAGACGCCGGTACAGCCGCAAAATGCTTTCCTGCAGCATCCAGACCACTTCCTTTCACTTTAGAACTCATTCAAATTTTTATATAAAATTTTTATGTTTTTTCACAGTATACGCATGCCGCAGCCGCTTGTCAAGCCCCTTTCCCGCGAAACGCGCCGTTAAAAAACGGTTGTTTTTTTCCGAAACGTGCTATGCTTTTCTAAAACAGCATGACAGGAGGCATCACCATGGACGTTTTGGTCGTTGTGGATATGCAGAAGGATTTCATTTCCGGTGCGCTCGGTACCAAAGAAGCGGTCGCCATCGTCCCGCGCGTCGCAGAAAAAATCGCGCAGGCAAAAAAAGCGGGCAAGACCGTCGTCTTTACCCGTGACACCCATCATGAAAATTATTTGCAGACGCAGGAAGGAAAGAATCTTCCCGTGCCCCACTGCATCGAAAACACCCCCGGCTGGGAGATTGACCCTGCGTTGGACACCACCGGCGCGCGGATTTTTGACAAGCCCTCGTTCGGCTCCGAAGAACTCGTGCAGTATCTCAAGGGACTGGACAATCTCACCTCGGCAGAATTTGTCGGGCTCTGCACGGATATCTGCGTAATTACGAACGTGCTGTCTGCCAAGTGCGCACTGCCGGAGCTTCCGATTGCGGTCGACAGCGCCTGCTGCTGCGCCGGCGTCACGCCGGATAGCCATGAAAACGCCCTCGCTGCCATGCGCATGTGCCAGATCCGGATTCTTTGACAAAGGCACGTCTTTTTCCGCCAATACGCAAAACCCGGACCGTCTGAGACGGTCCGGGTTTTTATTACAAGTTCTGTTCTCTTGCCAGGCGGCTGTTTTTGTACATGGGGTCGCCCGTGACCTCGCGGATAATCTCGATGCCTTGCGGCGTCTGCGGCGCAGACGCCTCCGCCGGAAGCTCGGCGCGCATGATCGCGCGGCTTTCGCTGAACGGATACACGTCGATTTCAAACCGCTGCCCATCGATGCAGAAGCGGTATTTCGTCTTGTGGACTGCGTGCAGCGCCGTGTCTGCTTCCATGAGATACTGGACATATTCCTTCTGCGTGATCGGCTTTTCCGTCTCCCCACGCACCTGCGTCCGTGTAGCGCTTTTCAGTGTAGAAATACAGATATTCCTGCCCGTTTTTCTGCTGGCGGATACGGCGGACGACGTTCGGCTGCGTCCCGACGAGATAGGTCTGCATCATATCGATCGCGCTGGCAGCATACGTCTTCTCAAGCGCCCGCACATCCGGCATGGCGATCAGATACTTGTGCCAGACCTCCTGCGGCGCGGTCAAGCCGAGGCAGTCATAAATGGCGCGGATTCCACGGCGGAGCTTGTCTTCAAAGTCGACCGCGTTGTCGATCACCTTGAGATTCGGATGGTCCTTCCACGCCTGCAGCGTCAGATCGTCCTTCTCCCGCGCGGTCTCCAGCGGCTCATAGCGCGCCTCATTGCCAAAATTGTAGGCAAACTCCGCGCCCTTGGCGCACGAAACCAGATGCAAAACCGCGTCGTAGCCCGCGAGCACTTCCTGCTCGGTTTTGCCGAAGTACGCCAGAATCTCCCGGAACTGCTCGTCCGTGATATACGCCTTGTCGTCAAACAGCGCCCGGTCGTAGATGATCAGCACGTTTTCCTCCGGCACCATCTGCGCGCCCTTGAGCGCCAGCTTTTCCTTATGCAGCTGGTCTGCGATCACAAAATACTGAAAATCCAGCATCGACACGCAGTTGCCGAACGGGCGGATGCCGAAGCCGGAAATCAGCTCCGTTGCCGTCTCCGGAATCGTAATCACCTTCCAGCCGTCGTCCTGCTTGAACTCCTTGAGAATGCGGCTGATGAGCGTTGTTTTGCCTGCGGCGGGTCCGCCGGTCAGAACAATTCTTGTGATGCGCTTTGCCATGCTGCTGGCTCCTCTCCGTCGATCAATAAGCTACCCATATTGTACCATCTGTGAACAAAAAAGCAAGAGTGATGCGGAAAAACCGTCCGCACCGCTCTGTTTTTCAGAAGCTTACTGCTCAAACTGGCTGTTGTAGAGCTTCGCATAGAAGCCGTTCTGCGCCAGAAGCTGCTCATGCCGTCCCTGCTCAATGACGTGCCCGTCCTTCATGACGAGAATCACGTCCGCCTCGCGGATGGTAGACAGGCGGTGCGCCACAATGAAGCTTGTCCTGCCCTTCATCATCTGCGAGAACGCATGCTGGATTTTGAGCTCCGTTCTCGTGTCGATCGAGCTGGTCGCCTCATCCAAAATCAGCATCGGCGGCAGCGCCAGCATCACGCGCGCAATGCACAGAAGCTGCCTTTGTCCCTGCGACAGGAGCCCTCCGCCGTCGGTAATGACCGTATCGTAGCCGTCCGGCAGCCGCCGGATAAAGCCGTCTGCGTGGCACGCCTTCGCCGCCGCAACGATCTCGTCTTGCGTCGCGTCCGGCTTTCCGAGCGCGATGTTTTCCCGCACCGTGCCGGTCTTGATCCACGTATCCTGCAGCACCATGCCGAAATTCTGCCGCAGGCTTCTGCGCGTGAGGTTCGTGATTTTCTCGCCGGAGACGCGGATTTCGCCGCCGTTCACATCGTAAAAGCGCATGAGAAGGTTAATGAGCGTTGTCTTGCCGCAGCCCGTCGGACCGACAATTGCCACGCGCTCGCCAGGCTGCACGGAAACGTTGAGCGTTTCAATCAGCGGCCGGTCCGGCACATAGCGGAAGCTGACGTTTGTAAGCGCCACACGCCCGTCGGCATGGTCCAGTGTGATTGCGTCCGGCGCGTCCGCCGTCTCCGACGGCTCGTCGATCAGCTCAAACACGCGCCCCGCGCATGCCATCGCGTTCTGCAGCTCGGTCACGACGCCGGAAATGTCGTTGAAGGGCTTTGCGTACTGGTTGGCATAGCTGAGGAAGACGGAAAGACCGCCCACTGTGATGCCGCCTGTCACCGCGACTAGCGCGCCCGTGAGCGCCACGCAGGCATAGACGATGCTGTTGACAAAGCGCGTGACCGGATTTGTCAGCGAGGAAAAAACGTCGCGCGCAGGGTGTATTTTTGAGTCTGCCGTTAATTTCGTCAAATGCCTCAACCGCCTGCCGCTCGCGCGAAAATGCCTGCACGACCCGCTCGCCATCCAACATCTCGCCGACCAGCGCCGTCTGTTCACCGAGCGTCTTCGACTGAAGCTTGAACATATCATACGTTCTTGTCGCGATGAACTTTGCTGCGAACAAAGACAGCGGCGTCAGCACCACCACGACCAGCGTGATGCGCCAATCGAGGCTCAACATAAATCCGAGCGTCCCGGCAATCGTCAGGACACCGGTAAAAAGCTGCGTGAAGCCCAGAAGTAGACCGTCTGCAAACTGCTCGGTGTCGGAGATCATACGGCTGACAATCTCGCCCGACGGGTGCGCATCCAGATAGGGGACAGCGGCAGCGTCTGCAGATGCGCGAACGCCTTCTGGCGCACCTCGCGCGTCACGCGGAAGGTAATCTTGTTGTTGATGATGTTCATCAGCCACTGGCTCAGCGCCACAACTGCCGCCGTCGCAGCAATCTGCATGCCGATTCGCCCGAGCGCGCCGAAAATCGACCTGCCCCGGTCCGACAATCTCGTCGATTGCCCGACCGACCAGAATCGGCACAAACAGTGTTCCCGCCACACTCGCAAGCGCCAGCAGGAATCGACAGCACCACCAGCGGCTTCTGCCCTTCGAGTTCTCCGAGCACCCGCCGGAGCGTTTTTGCCGAGGAGGAATCCGGTTCATCTTGCATCCTCCTTCTTGAACTGAGACTCATAAATCTCGCGATAGACCTCGCAGGTTTCCAGCAGCTCGTCGTGCGTGCCCTTGCCGGCAAGACGCCCGTCGTCCAGCACCAGATTTCTGGTCGGCGTGGCGAATCGAGGAGGTGCGCTGGGAAATGATCACACCGTGGGCCGGATGCCACGGCAGCGCGCGCAGCGCCTTTCGGAGCGCCGCGTCCGTTGCAAAATCCAGCGCCGACGCGCTGTCGTCGAGGATCAGGATCTCCGGCTTTTGACGAGGGCACGCGCAATGGTAAGCCTCTGGCGCTGACCGCCGGAAAAATTGCGGCCGCCCTGTCTCCACTCGTCCAGGCCGCCCTCTTGTTGCCCTGCACGATCTCCTCCGCCTGCGCGGCGCGGAGCGCCTCACGGAAAGTTCCTCGTCCGTTGCATCCGCCTTGCCCCAGAGCAGGTTTTCGCGGATCGTTCCGTGGAAAAGGACGGCCTTCTGCGGCACGACGCCGATGTGCGGCGCGCAGGCTCTCCAGCGGATAGTGCGCACCGGAACGCCGTCCACGAGCACGCTGCCCTCCGTCGCGTCATAGAAGCGCGGGATCAGATTTGACGAGCGTCGTTTTGCCGGAGCCGGTGCCGCCGATCACGCCGATGGTCTGGCCCGCCCGCGCGAAAGCGATGTCCGTCCAGGTGCGCCGCCGGCGGCATAGGTAAAGCCCGGCGCGGCGGAACTCGATGGCGGGTGCGTCTCCTTTTTCCAGGCGGGTCGCGCCGCCCGCACGGCAGGGCTTTCCATCTCCAGCACCGCGCCGATACGGTTGCAGCAGGCTGCTGCGCCGTGATGTTGAGCATCCAGATTGCAAGCTTGATCAGCTCCACCAGGATCTGTGACATATAGTTATAGAGTGCGATCACCTGCCCCTGGGAGAGAATGCCCGCGTTCACGCGCAGCGCACCGGTGCGCAGATCAGCGCGACGATCGCCAGATTGATAATGACATAGGTCACCGGATTCAGGACGGAAGCCTTGCCGCGCGGCCGACGAGGTTTTGCAGCTTTGTCAGCGCATCTTTTCGCTCGGAAAAATTCGTTTCCACCTCCTTCCGTCCGAACGCGCGAAGAACGCGCACGCCGGTCAGGTTTTCGCGCGTCATGCCCAGTACGCGGTCAACGCGTCCTGCACCTTCCGATAGAGCGGAATGCAGACGATCATGACGCCGAACACCACGGCGAACAAAATGGGGATCACGACGAACACCAGCGCAGCTTTGACGTCAATGGTGAACGCCATCACCATCGCACCAAAGACCACGAAAGGCGACAGGAGCAGCCGAAGCGTCAGATTGACGCCGGACTGCACCTGATTCATGTCGCTCGGTCATGCGCGTCATCAGGTATCGACGTGCCGAGCCTGTCGAGCTCGGTGTAGGAAGGTTTCTGGACCTTCTGGAAGACCGCCGAGCGCACACCGGACGCAAAGCCGATTGCCGCCTTCGCCGCAAAATACTGCGCGGTGATCGCATTCTACTTTTCTCATCTCTTTCTAGTTGTTTTCAAATGCAAACGCGCCGCTTTTTTCAGTTCCTGCGCAATGCGTCCCCGATGGGAGACTTCATGGAGTTGGAAAGCGGTCTCGCCTGCAGCGCGTCGGTGAGGTAGTATTCCTCGTCCGACATGCCTGCCACGCAGATACGTGTCCATTGCCTCGTTGGGGGTTTCGACCGATCAGTACATAAAGCTCCAGCGCCGGAATTGCCGAAACGGCGTAGCTGATATGTAATACAGCGGCTGCTGGAAATTATGAATCACATCCGCCCATTCGTATTCGCTACCCGTCATAGATCTCAAAGCCGTAGCTCTCTATAGACCTCCGCGGAAAATTGCCCAAGCAGGCGCTCGGAAAGTTCCGGTTCCAGATAAATTTTTGCTGGAACTCGCGTCATACATTGCGCCCATGACCACGCTGTAGACCAGATTCAAAAGCGTCTCGCCGCAGCACCTTTGCATCCGTAACCGAACAGATCGTCGAAAATACAGGAACATCACTTCCATCCTGCGACTGAAGCTCGCTCAGATCGAAGTCTATCACGCCGTAGAGTGGGTCAGACGTGATAAAAAGCCTGCCAGCCAATGTCCAAACTCGTGGAACATATCCGGAGTAGTCGGCGTAATCACCGGGGCTGTTGAAAATAAACGGAACATTGAAGCTGTACAGATAGGAGGTGTAGCCCGTAAGCTTTGCGGCGAATACGAAATGTCATACAGCTGATGCTCCAGAAGATACTCTGCCGCTCTTGCACCTCCGGGCTCATGCGCGATGCGCCGTAGAGGATAGCGCGTCCAGGCGCGCGCCGTGGTCACGATTGCTGCCTCCTGCATCGCGAGAAAGTACGGCGCTTCGGTATCCAGGTTATCCGGAAAAGCGGCATGCCGACAAGCAAATCCGAAAGCGACTGCGGCGTTCTGCCAAGAATCCGGTCTGCACCTCCGCCAGTTCCGCCCGCGAAAGCGCCTGCTCTTTGGAAAAATACCGCGCCGTGCAGCCGCCCCATGACTCCAGCTGTTTCCCTGCCTCAATCGTCACGTCCTGCGCCGCTCCAGCCGCTCGATAGCGCCGCAAGCGCCTCCTTCCCCCATTCCTGCGCGCACGCCTCTAAAATGATGGACAGCTCCTCGCTCGTCACGCCGTCATCCGGCCGGAAATTTCCGTTGCCGTCTCCCAGCATCAGCCGCAGCCCTGCCATCGCTGACTGCTCCATACGCCCAGTGCCCGCACCTAACGTCCTGAATGCGCTCTCCGACGGGAGCTCCTGCCGCGCGTCCGGGCTCATCATCCGGTGCAAAATCTCCGCCAGCTCCGCCCGCGTCACCTGCTTTTCCGGCCGGATGCTCCCCGTCCGGAAAGCCCTGCAAATACGCCCCGTGAAATGCCTCCTGCGCAAAAGCACGGCACGCGCAGGGCCGCCAACAGCAAAACCGCCAGGCAGCAGTTTCCGAAAAAATTTTCATGCTCCGTTCCTCTTTTTCCCGCGAGCCGTTCTCGCGCTTCGGTTCTCATTCTGACACATCTCTCCGGAAAATCGGTCGTTTCTGCGCGCCCGGCGTGCAGATTTTCAGAAAATCCGCAAGAAACACGGTGCGAAATTTTCTCTTGACAAATGGCTACCGGAGTGGTAGAGTTTAGCCATTCAAACCAGTGAAGAAGTGTGAGTAAGCAATCACACCCCTTTGCAAAGAGAGCATGCGGATTGTGGAAGCGCGGCGCAAGGCGATTGCCGAATGGGCTTCCTGAGGGCGAGCCGAAGTCGGTAGGTGAGCCGGAGTTGCGCCCGTTACAAAAGGCCTGGTATGTGATAGCATACGCGCAAAAGGGCGCGCGCGTTGCCGGGTGGCACCGCAGGAGTTTTCCCTCCTGTCCCAGCAGTTCGTACTGTGGGACAGGAGGTTTTCGTATTTCCGGAATATCCTGCAAAAATTCATTACAAAATTCAAAGAAAGGTGGACAAGAACATATCTCGAAATCCCATTACAAAATCTCTCCAGAAAATAAATGCCCACGGCATGAGAGGCGCAATCTCCGCGCCGACCGCCCGAAAGCCCGCGCGCTGCTGAATCGGGACAAAGCAAGGCCGCTGGGCTTTGACGATCTGCGCGGCGTCTTCTGCGACGAGCTTGTCCGTCAGGGAGTTAGATAATGACACGCCATCCATCGAAATTCGGAACTGAGGTACGCAGTTTCTGAATGTACCGTCCGTCGCCTCTCATTCAGAGCTGTGCGCGAGAAAAAGCTTGGCACGCCGGCCAAGATCTACTAGTTCGAGGGCAACGCTCGGGCAGCCATAAATTAAACTCCACCATCGCGCAGGCATTATGCCAACAGCAGGGCCTTACCGGCGTTACGACCGAAACCGGTGCCGGTCAGTGGGGCCGGCGCTTTCGATGGCCTGCGCGTATCTGGGACTGGACTGCAGGTCTACATGGTCAAGTGCTCCTACAGGCGAAGCCTTCCGCCGCGAGGTCGCACGCACCTACGGCGCGAGCGATCACGCCATCTCCCACTCCAACGACGGGCAATCGGCCGGAAAATCCTCGAAAAAAGACCCGAACAACAGGCTCTCTCGGCTGCGCGATCAGCGAGGCCGTCGAAGGCCGCGACGACGACCCGGCTACCGCTATGTTTTAGGCAGCGTTCTCAATCAGGTGCTGCTCCACCAGTCGGTCATCGGTCTGGAAGCCAAGGCCGCGCTCGATAAATACGGCGTCAAGCCCGATCATCATCGGCTGCCGGCGGCGGCTCGAACCTCGGCGGCCTGATTGCCCCGTTATGGGCCAGAAGCTCCGCGGGGCCGACTACCGCATCATCGCCGTCGAGCCCGCGTCCTGCCCGAGCTTCACGCGCGGCAAGTTCGCTCTATGACTTCTGCGATACCGGCATGGTCTGCCCGCTGGCGAAAATGTACACGCTCGGCTCCGGCTTCATCCCCTCTGCCAACCACGCGGGCGGTCTTCGGTACCACGGCATGAGGCTCGACGCTCTCCAGCTGTACCACGACGGGCTCATGGAGGCGCGCGCCGTTGAGCAGACGAGCGTCTTTGAGGCAGCCGAATACTTTTGCAAGAGTCGAAGGTATCCTTCCCTGGGCGCCCGAGTCCAGCCACGCCATCCGCGCCGCCATCGACGAAGCGCTCAAATGCAAGGAAACCGGCGAAGAAAAGACGATCCTCATTCGGCCTCACCGGCACGGGCTATTTCGATCTCTACGCCTACGAAGCCTTCAACAACGGCACCATGACCGATACCATCCCCACCGACGAGCAGCTGGCCGCAAGCCTCGCGACCTCCCGCAGATCGGCTGAGTTTCCCAAGATGAAGCATCCCCGCACAGAACCTGTACGGGGATGCTTTATATATTCCTCTTCGACGAACATCGGAACGCTGTCGGAAGCGCCACATCCGTTTTTCGCCGCCGCGTCGCTCGCCCAGACAAATTCGGGCTTTTCTCCTTGCATACTATATAATAACAGCGCATGCGCCAGATGATGTGCGTGAACACATGCACCCGCTCGACACTTTTGAGAAGCTCCGCCGGCTCGCATCCGGCCTTTCCGCAAACAAAGCGCCTGCGCCGCATCAGCTTCCCCTCCGTTCGGAAGCTCCAGAGCCCCGCGAGAAGTCTTTGCTCTCCCGCTTCCGGACGGCAAGGCAGCCGTCGCACGTGAGATGAATACCGTCTTCTCTTCCTCCGCTTCGCCTTCTTTGCTTCTTTCCACGGGGGTATTTTTCCCACGTGCCGTGCGCGTTGCAAGGCACACATCCGCAGGGGCAAATTTCGCATTTCGGCGCGCCGTTCGGAACGCACACCATCGCGCCGAGCTCCATGAGCGCCTGCGTGAGCTTTCCGCGTGAGCCCGCCTCATAAAGCGGAAGCAGCGCGCGCCTCGCGGTAGGCAGTTTTCGTCTTCTGGTTCGTGACCGGCGCGCCGTCTTCCATCACGCAGGAGAGCACCCGCCGCGACATTTCCGTCGACCGCCGGGGTTGGACGCTCAAAGCAGATTGAGCAGATTGCCCTGCCGTATAGTCTCCGATGCCCGGCAGGGCGCGCACCGCGTCATATTGCCCGGAAATACGCCGCCGGATTCCTCCATGATGATCTTTGCCGCCTTCTGTACCCGACCCGGCTGTAATACCGAGCCTCCCAGAGCTTCGTCAGCCGGTCGGGCGGCAATCTGCCAGCGCCGCAATCGTCGGAAGCTCCGGTCAAAACCGCGCGTAATAGCCCTTCACTGCCTCGACTCTCGTCTGCTGCAGCATAATTTCCGACAGCCACATGATAGGCTCCCGGTCCTGCCGCCAGGGCAGATCCCGATGCCCCGCGTCATACCACGCACACAGCTTTTCCTTCAACCCTCCGGCAGACGCTGCATATCCTTACACTCCCTAAACCGTTTCCCCATTGTAGCCGCTGCCGGCATCGCTTGTCAAATGCGCCGTGCGCCGCTATAATAGCTGTGTCCGCAATGATAGATATTTATGATATAGAGGAGAGCCGCGCCCATGAAGCTCAACAGCCGCCGCACCATTCTGACCGGTCTCGCATTTCTTGTCCATCTGCGCCTTCTGGCAGATGTATGACAGCGTCATTCCGCTCATTCTGACGAAAACCTTCCACATGAACGAAACCTTCTCCGGCGCCATCATGGCGGCAGACAATGCTGGCGCTGTTTCTTCTGCCGTTTTCGGCGCACGCTCGGACAAGACGAACACGAAA
>VOFG01003789.1_pt1 | contig 47128 bp, 89 predicted proteins | sample 5384171 | NCBI WGS metagenome assembly VOFG01 (sample SAMN12384726, study PRJNA508395) | human gut metagenome | isolation source: healthy gut F | host: Homo sapiens
TTTCATCAGGGGACAGATATAAGGTTTTAATTTATCTTCCGTGGCATCTAAAAAGAATATTAAAGTATATTGATCCTGCCTATCCAAGTATTCCTGCGGGGGGCATTCCCGAGTAAGCCTCACGAGAGAGAAGCAAGTATTTCGTGAGAGGGATATCCAATACGCGTTGCCCCGTGGAACGATGGGTCAGAATCAAACGGGTATCATCATTTTCAAGCAGACGTAATGTATTTAATTCCGAATGCACGACCTGCAACCCGGACAAGTCGGCTACCGTCTGATAAAAAGGCAAGTAACACGTTTCAACCGAATCAAACGGCTGGCTTCGATGGTCAATCATCCCATTAAATGCCCTGATCTCCAACAGAAATTCATCATCTGCAAATGGTGTCGGGTTCTGGCCTTGCAAAACACACGTGAAACGATGGGTTAACTTTATCAACAGGACTTCACAAACCGTGTACTCTTCCGAAACCACCACCCTTCCAAACGGCCATTAAACAAAGCGGGTAATTGTTTGGATGACGTTCCCGAAGCATCACATAACAATCTTACCCCCGAGGCAGAACATTCGTAACAAGAATCCGTCAACCCGGACCAAACTAAAAAATTATATTTGCCTGGGGATAAGGATTCCAACCTCACCTGACAATTATTTTGATGAAGAGTAAGACTGTCGATATGCTGGGTTTCAATATAATTTCCGGTCTCATCGAATATGAATATTGACGCATTTTTTAATTGGGTAAAAGCCGCATCCACGTTTAACATGTTATATTTATAAGACAATTTTAACCAAAAACCCGAAGGACAATCGGAGAGATCGTCATCTACCCATGAACAAGCAAAGCAAAGACAAGAAAATATTGCCAACCAGCATACGCCAATCTTACTCATCATTATTACAGCTAAAAATTATTGTATCATTCTATTCCAACTCACCTTCTTGGTAACGGATATTCCAAGGTAAAACAGAGAAATCAACACTTAGGTAAGCATCGGATTCAATATCTCCCGGATCCACGTCAGGGATTCCTGTTCCCAGATCATTCACATTCGTGATCAATATCCGGTAAATATTATTACGCACGATACCAAATTCCATCACTCCCATCATTGCCGAATGATTATCCACGTGGCGAATGAAATAATTGTAATAACAGTGGAAACTGCCTTCTTCACTCTTGTTAAACACCTTGATATTGTATTTTTTCTGATCTTCGAGGCTTAATGAAGAACCATCCGTTGGGACATTCGCCTTACCGATATCATGCACGGCTTTCAACGAGGTATAAAAATTATAGTTAAAATAATAGATCGTACTTTTGCCCGTAAGGATCTACCGTGTGCCCTTCTTCATTAAAAGTTCTCTCTTCCGGTATGGAAACACTTGCCTTAAACACGATTCCCGTGGCGTAGGCTTTATTCTGTGCCGGACGATACATGCAGTTTTCCAAACAATACGTTGTCGTGTACGTGTTTTCAGCATTCAACACACTCGTGATATTATTACTTGCATTTTCACAATATGGTTGGGCATAATAATTGTCTTGATTCGTGAAATTCTCTGCCCCGGCCACCGTTTTATTATAATAACAATCCATTCTTTTTCATTCCTACGTTTCATTTAAATTGACTGGTTAATGCAAAACTTCGAATTATATTTCTGTTTCTCAGCTCTAACAACACCAAATAAGAATTCATTTTCAACTTGACCTTTTTGCCATGTACCAGCTTGTAGACATGTTTTACAGGAACATTATATTTCTTGGACAGTTCATAATAGATCGATTTATTCTCTGATTGCCATATTTTTAACAACACGATACTCATATGATAACTATTTTGAAAGATGCGAAACATTTAGAACAAACAAGCCGCAAAACAGACATGAAATCATAGATAATCATTCTGTTTTATATCATTAAACCAACGTTTAATGATATCGTATTTTAGCGATATGTTAAGCCTGAGAACAGAAAGTACAAATAAATAACTAACTGAATAATCGAATTTTAAATGAAATATGAATTTTGGAGAAATAAAAAATTAGAATTTATCAATAATCCTTCGATTTTAGACACACAAAAATATTTATTTTTAAAACAAAAAGCAAACAAAACTTATATATATTTTATATTACCTCGCAAATTGTAAGCGTAAATAACTTCTTATAGCCTTTTACCGATCACTTTACAATAGAATAATATGTCTTTTTGGTAAACAAAAATTGAAAGATCCCGTTTATAACCTTTATATCATTTTTCCGTATATAATAATTATGCACACAAAATAAAAAGACTATGAAAACAATACTACATAAAGCCGAGAGTCGCGGTTTCTTCGACCACGGATGGTTAAAAACCCACCACACCTTTAGTTTTGCAGATTACTACAATCCACAACGAATTCATTTCGGGGCATTGCGCGTACTTAACGATGACCGGATAGAAGGAGGTACCGGATTTGACCTACATCCTCATAAAAACATGGAAGTCATTTCCATCCCCTTGAAAGGCGACTTGGAACATCAGGACAGCTTGAAACACAAGGACACGATCAAAGAAGGTGAAATTCAAGTGATGAGTGCCGGAACAGGCATCATGCATAGTGAATACAATCGAAATGACGATCGGCCTAGTGAATTCCTGCAAATCTGGGTATTCCCGAACAAGCAAACGTAGCGCCACGGTACGAAAACGCCGTGATTTCCGATCTGATTCGCAAGAACGAAATTTGTGAAATCGTATCTCCTTATCCCTGTAATGGTAAAGGATTATGGATTTATCAACAAGCTTGGTTCTCGATTGCCGACTTGGACAAGGATTCTTTACAGCTCTACAAGATGAAATCAAAGGGAGAGCTTGGGCGTGTATATCTTTATCATTGAAGGAAGTATCGAGCTAAAGGACCTAACCTTGAAACGCCGTGATGGAGTAGGAGTATATGATACCGATGAAGTCGAATTCAAGGCGACCGAAAAATCACGGGTATTACTGATTGAAGTTCCACCACATCAATAAATAAATTCAATAAAAACGAGACCGTCTCAAACATTTTTTGACACGGTCTTTCATTTATAAAACCATAACCCACGGTTCTGAAAATTCATAAAATCCATTAATCCTAGCGGAGTCCTAGAGAGAAGTCAAAAATGAATAGCTGTTTTCTATTTTCATTTCCTCATCAATTTTAGCAATGTTCGTATCGACTCGGCCTTTTTACCGACCTTCATATATTCCTCAAATATTTCAGCGTTCATCTGTTTGAATTCCTCCAGTTCCATCCGAATATCCTCTTCCAAATAAATTTCAGCATCCTTCAGATAACGGAGATTTACTTTGGGAGAGTTTGCTATCAAATCACACAATGCCTTTTCGGGAGTTGCCATTACAAAAGCATAATCTTCTTTTTTTCATACTAGTCAAGCCTACTGAAAATGCTCTCTTTTTGAGATATTCGTATATTCAAACCTCCCCAAAAGGTGTATCAAAATCTCTAGAATGCTTCAGAGTCATTGATTGCTTCGTGTACACCGTTTCCGGTATCAAGCCGTAATAGCGCAGGGCCGATGACATAGAAACATACGAAGGTGCATAAAGATGATTGGCTATCAATTCTGTTGATAAAATCTTACCTGTTATCTCCGGATTGCACACGTAAAGCCCCTTTTGAGACGAATGATTTGCTTATCTCGCTCAAGTAACCTGACTTTTTGGTTTCCTCTCTTGATATGAGGGAAAAGGGATTCCAACGCAGAAACCGTTACAGGTATATTGCCTAATCGTCGTAATGGATTATTCATAATGTAAAGATAGCTATTTTTTGAACACAAAACATATTACACACGTTTTTCTGTTCAAAATAATGCCATAAAAGCATCTATCTATACCGGAATCGCCTACATCATTGCAATCTTCAACCATTATGACGCCATCGTGAAAAGCGAAAATTTTAAAAAGACGATTCCTTGAAATGGCAGCTATCAGTTTCGGTATCGTTTTTCTGTTACCTTGAGAGTATTCACTATGGGACTAATTTATGACGCTTGGCCCGGATAAATAACAACCCAAGATAACAAAGCAGAATCCATTAAGTAGGAGAATCTCGAAACCAAATTTATACCCGAAAAGAAGTTGTTCCGAGTAACAATTCACCACGTAAGAAATCACCGGTGAAAGCAAACATACCCAAGGAAGATATTTCTCCCGTACTTGATATTTTGTCGTTAAACCAAACGTGAAAAGCCCCCAGAAGAGGCCCATACGTGTAACCCACCGCTTTAAAAAAGAGACGATATTACACTCGAATTATTCAATTCCCGGAAGAGTACAACCACGAAAATCATTAATAACGAAAACACGATATGCACCCCGATCCGCTTTTTCTTCTCCTCCTTATTTCCCGGATCTATTTTCAGAAAATCAATACAGAAAGAGGTCGTCAAAGCAGTTAATGACGAATCAACCGAAGAATAGGCCGCAGCAGTTATTCCCAACAGGAAGAACAAACCGGCCGTAGCCCGAAATAATTCAAGGAAAGGAAGGGAAACACGTCATCAGACTTACCGGGCAACACGACACCTTCCCTTTCTGCATATATGTAAAGCAAAGCTCCCAGCATCAGGAACAACACGTTCGTCACCAAGAATAAAAAAGAAAACGAAAACATATTTGTCTTACAATCCCGCAAGGAACGACAAGTCAGATTCTTCTGCATCATATTCTGATCCAAGCCATTCAGGCAAACCGTGATCGCCACGCCTGCCAAAAACTGTTTCACCGTATTCTGTCCCGACCGCCAGTCAAAGTCAAACACCCTCGAAAGAGGCTCTCTTTTATAGCCGCAATAGCCGAAAAAAATTGAAATCCAGAGCCTTATTTACCACCACGATTGTCAAACCGACAGAGATCAGAATAAACACGGTTTGTAACGTATCGGTCCAAACGATCGTCTTGATCCCGCCTCGCACGGTATAAATCCACACGAAAGCAATCGTGATAAACACGGTCAGCCAGAAAGGCACACCTATGGCATCAAAGAAAGCCAGTTGTAACACACCGACGACCAAGAATAACCGGAAAGACGCCCCCACCAATTGTGACACGATAAAAAAGAAAGAACCCGTCAACCGAGCCTTCTCCCGAAACGAGTTCCCAACCAAGAATAAATAGAAACTAGGTTTTGCCTGTAAAACAAAGGTAAAAGCACGAGTGCAATCACGATATACCCCACGCAATTACCGAAAACCAAGGTCAAATAAGTCCAATGCGTATTACCGACCTCCCGGGGATCGAGATAAAAGTCACCCCGGAAAGCGTTGTCCCGATCATCCCGAAAGCCACCAAATACCAAGGCGAATTCCGATTCGCGGTAAAAAACATCTCACTATTGACTTTCCTAGTTGTCACGAAGCCAACCAAGATCAACAATAAAAATAAGCCAGTAAAACCGTTAAAACTAAACTCGTGGACACAGGCACTTTCTTTTAATTCCACGACAAATATAGTGTTTTACGCTCTCTTTCTATTCCGGAACATAAATAATTTCACCATTTTCAAGTTCATACGCGATACCCACCTTCTTCCCTCGTTTCCCCGACTGGTTCTGATCTTCGGAAGGAGTGTACCGGTTGATCTTTTCGCCTTCCTTAGTAATGATCTCCATGTTCTCCTTTCCCGGATTCTTCACCATCGTGAAATCCTCTGTCGAAAGCATCTCTGTCATATTATACCTTGTCACCAAAGCCACCATCAGGGCCACAGCAAACACCATTGCCACGTCAAAAAGATTCGACACCGCACTAATCGGGTCATTATCCTCTTCTTTCTTTAACAGATTACGTTTCATCTCTTGCTCATTCTTTTCATTCAACACTTCCACGAGACACTCCAAGTTAGTCATATCCTGCAAATACCAACGTTGTTTCACCTGCTGGGTCAAGAAGCCGATCGCACCAGCCACCAACCCGATCACCGTCGTGGCAAAAGCAACCTGCATATTATAAGCCATAGAAGCAATATCTCCCGTGGACAAACCGACTAAAGCAGGTCCCATCGGGATCAAGGTACCCATCAAACCTAAAATCGGTCCTAACTTTGGTCAACGTTTTAGATATAGCCAAATCCTTATCCGCCGCAATCTCGAAATTAGCCAACAAACGTTGAACTTGTGCTTTATTCCGCTGCTCCGCCAAGATCCGTTTCATAAACATCACTACCAAAGAATTACTCTTTTCCGGTAATTTCTCTGCAAAATGATCCACGTTATTCACGTGTAACGTCTCCATCTGTTCCCGGATCAGCTTATCCGTCTTGCGAATAGAAACATATTGACCAAAGAAACTCCCTACCAGCAAAAGGGAACGAAAACAACAAAATCAACAACACGATAACAGGCACTAACAATCCCGTTGAAATCCAAAACATGATATCGGAAATCGTATTCATTATCTTTTCAATTTAAAAATTAGTTTCTTTTAATTACAGATATAATCCATCCCGCAACAGCTCCCACTAAAAATAACACAACACAACCGGTCAATGCAGACCAATCCACATCGCCTACTCCCTCCACTGCCGTCCTCCCGTTTACCGTGGCAATAATTCCTAAAATAGCAACCAAAGCATTTGTTAGGAAAAACAATTCCAAACGCAAGTCTTCTTCCGGCAACAACCACTTGATCAACCATCTTCCCAAAGGGATAATCACGAAAACAAACAAACCAAACAACCAAGCAATCAATTTAAATGAAATCCCTGGAAAAGAGAATATAGCCTGTGTCAAACCAAAGAATAAAACCGGAATAATCAACACTCCGGAAACCAATACAACAAGCGATAAGCCACCATCATACGATTCTTCACCGGAGAATAGTTGGCCACGTGAACTGCCAACAGGCAGAATGCCATTTGCAAAACAATCTCCAAGGTTAACACAACGGAAGTATCCAACATCAATTGATTGTCTGACAACCAATCAGCAATTTGTGTTTTTGATTGTTCAATAGCATAAGGCCACATCAGGATCACAAATATAGGGCAATACCGAGCAGCGGCCCCCACCGCTACTGGTTTCCAAAAGGTTTGTTTCAACAAAAAATTAAATGCTGTCAACAATATTAATATCAATACAATTGTATCCATTGTTACATTCTGTTTCTACGTCTTTTACGCATCAAAACTGCCAAACCACCCAAGATTACAACAACACCGACAACAATCCAAACGGTATTCACCTTATTCGTATGTTTTTGCGTCTCAGAAGCAATTTCATCCTTCTTCATCACAACACCTTTAGACTGATCTGCCGCCACTTCCCGCACATTCTTTATGCTATTCTGATATTGCTTGGCAGCTTCGGGAGTCGCTTTAGACGCAATAAAATCACGTAATTTGGCATTATCGCATACAAATCCGGAACAAGCCGGTTTATATTTCTGAATCAAATCCGTATGTAAATTCGATAAATCGGCCAATTGCTGATCCGTTGCCTTCCACATTCCCTTACGCGCTGTCTCCATCATCACGGCCGTGATTTCCTGTAAGGCTGCCGGGCTCTGTTTCTCAAGAAGAAATCCTGTACCCCCCAGATTAAATTTATCCTTTACATACACATTGTAAATCTCATCCCACATCTCGTTATCGATCACCGAAGGTTTCATCACGTTCCAACCGTATGTATTACGAACAATTTCAGCAAAACCGGCTGCAGAAGTTGCCTCACCCTTCATTTTCTCCTTGATATAAGAAGGGTTGAAAATCGTGGTTCTCGACTCCACGCCGATAGCCTCTTTCACCTCCTGCATCTTATTGTTATTCCGGTTCCGGTAGTCACTGAGATAAGCATCCGGATCTTTCCCCGTCACGTTGCGAACCGTCAGGTTCAAGCCTCCCATAAACTCGTACACGTGCTCCAAACTTAACGCCCCCACGTGTTACTCTGCCGGGGTTGAACCACCACGTCCGTACGGGTCAAGGCCGCCTCGAAAGCAAACTGCTGGAATTTCTCCCAGTTCTTCTCGCTACCGTAATAAGCACCCATGTTATTCAAGTAGGTGGATGCAATTTCCGACTCATCTTCCCAGCGGTCTCCGGCATCAACCATCCCCTGTATTCCAGTTCCGTAACCACCATTCGCACCCCCGAACACCCGGAAAGTTGAAATCTCTCGGCATCTTTCGGGGAAATACCTTTATCAATCAACGTCTTTTCCGCTTCCAGTACCCCGGCCGCCACTTGATTCTCGTATTGGTCATTCTTGGCTGCTGCAGCCATCTCCACGGCCCGGTTCACCAAGAAAAGACGGAGGCAGCAATATCCCGTAATTGTCCGGAAGTCTGTACAACCACGTCTATACGCGGACGCCCCAAATCAGCCGACGGGATTAATTTCAAATCACTCACCCGCCCGAAAGCATCCCGCACAGGTTCCACTCCAAGCATATACAACACTTGGGCAATCGTGGCCCCCGCCCGTTTCAATAAACTCTCCGGACCAAAGCGTGTAACTGACCTTTTCGGAAACTCCCCATTATGTCGTTTCTGATACATCTCGATTGTACTCTTTGCCAACTGCATTCCTTTTTTCCCAAGCTGATTCCGTCGGCGTTTCCTCTGCATTTATAGCAAAAAGATTCCGTCCCGTCGGCAAAGTATTCGGATTCACGATAGGATCACCCCCGGGAGAAGGAGCCGTGTAACCGCCATTCAATGCGTTCATCAACGACTGCAACTCACCATCGGACTTTCCTGTAATGCCCGCTTATAATTATTCACGTTTTTCAACGTCCGTTCCACTTCCATAATAGCCAGCGCCTTGTTCACCTCTTCTTTGGAATATTCCTTGGCCTTCTTTCCCATCATCGCCTTCATCATGGCACTCATATCCGGGTTTCCTCCAGTCCCCTTGTTCATCTCTCCCCTTGCATTCGGGCCTTTTTCACCATTTTCCTTTCCAGTCTTCGCATCAAACGGGTCTTCCCCTTTCTGTTTCATCATATTCTTCATCATCCCGGACATCGGATGTTCCCCCTCTTCCTTCTTCACAGGCATAACTTCCGGTTGTTTTGCCGCGGCAGCCATCATCATCGCCATCATCCCTTTAGGAGCATTCCGGTCTTGATCGATTTCACGAGCCTGTGCCAACTCTTCTTTCGTGATACCCGACACCCGACAAATGAAACCATCATCCACTTTCTCCTGACCATTCAGCAGTCTCCCCACCAATCGCTTGGCCGGATCGAGATAACGTTCGGTAAAAATAGTTTTCCGTTTCAACACATCAGCATCCGCCTTACCTCTCAACCGATCTAACCCGAACAACCCGTAAGCTATCGGATCGGTTGCCATCGAGTAAACGGACGATTCAATGCGGGCAGCCTCGTATGGAACCCCATCGTGTACAATTGTCCGGTAACCTTCTCTGCCGCCAGCTCGTCTGCAAAATTCTCGATCTTCAATATTTCTTCTTCCGTGTAGGGAACGTTCAACACGCTATCCAACCCCAACTCCCGATGCATCCCCAAGGAAACAGCCAGTTCTTTCACCGACAAGGCAGCTTTCTCCACCTCCTTCGGATCAGTCGTACCTTTTTCCGGGTAGGCTTTCTGATTATATATCTTTATTCTTTCCGTCAGATTCCGATAAATGCCCCTCACGTTACTCTCCATAAACGGGGAGTCAAATAAGATTGCAACACGCCATACCCGCGACGTTTGGCAATCATCCCCTCACCCACATTACCAATAGAATAGATGTAAAGATGAGGCACGCTACCCACCAATCGATCGGGCCAATCCAAATCACACAACGCAGCTTGTTTTTTGGGTGTAAACTCCAAACTACCATGCGTTCCGAAATGAATCATGGCATCCGCCTTGAACCCGTACTGCATCCACAAATAAGCGGCCACGTAGGAATGAGGAGGTGCGACATCCGTCCCGTGTACAATCTGGAAAGCATTATCCCCACCTCCGGCTGCCGGCTGCGGCATAATGACCACGTTCCCGAACTGTATGCGGGATACCCTAACTTACCATCGGCAGTACTCATGTATTCCCCGGGGAACTCCCCGAAAGCAGCTACCACCTCGGCATATTTTTCCGGCCGTAAAGCCTGTTTCACCCAACTCTCGTACTCCTCTTTTGAAATCAGTAGCGGGTGACTCTCTTTCAGGAAACGATCCATCACCCCGTTCGCGTAAGTACCGAACACGGCTCCTTCCGCCATGATCATCTTCTCCAACTCCTTGGAATTTGCCGGAAGATCCTCTACCCTATATCCCTCTTCCTTCATCTTTTTCAAGAGATTATACAACGAGGGGACCACTTCCATTCCGGCAGCACTCATGGCACTTTGTCCCGGACCTTTATAATAGTAAATAACAACTCGTTTCTCGCTATTCGGCTTTTCCTTCAAAGCCAACGTCTTCTGAATATTCTCCACGTATGTCTTCAACCGTGAAGGAACTGCAAAAGAATGACGTAATCCCTCTTTATCCTCGTACTGGGCAAAGAGTACCGACGTCCGGATGGCCCCGTCAATTTCCGGGGTAACGATACTCTGTGACATAAATCCCCCGACATCCCCATCGGATCTTGTTCCCATTCTTCTACCAGACTATTTACGGTCAACGGGGCAAACAATAGGATATTACGTTCCTCCAGATATTTCACGACCTCATCCCCCAACCTACCATGAGCCATATTGATAATAGCATCCGGGCTAATTTCACGCACAAAATCAAGCAGACGCCGTAAAGACAAAACCGGGTAAACATTATACCCCACTTGCTCCAATGTATCAATCAATCCCGTGGCATCTGCCATCTGCCCGGTCACCACAATCTTTTTCGCCCCCTCTTTATATAATTGTTTACTCCTCAAATACTTCTCGTACTCTTCCACGGAAACAAAATCAAGCTCGTCTCCCGGCTTATCCACATCGACATGATACAACACATCCGAAGACCTCTCGATCGGGGACTCCCGGCTCTTCCACGGAAATCAACTTCTTATCCATATTCTTCCGAATATAGTTCAGCATATTCTTGTAATTCCGTCTTCCACCACTCCCCAGATAACCCCGCAAAGCGACTTGGTCAACAGAATCAATCGTGCATATATTATTCGCCGGATTCGTCGCCATTGTCGTGTACACGAGTACACCTTTATCTGCCGCTTTCTGTATCTGCTGCCGCTGTTCCTCCACGACACGCAGCCCCATGCCATTCACAAATACCATATCAAAACCGGACAACCGATCCAGTTCCTCCACGGGTACCTCCTGCAATTTAATAAATGAATTGTCATTCGCCTTCGCAATACCTCCCATCGTAATCGTCTGAAAATTCACGAAAGCAATCTTGGTAGTTCCGAACCAGACATTGTACGCCCAGATCCCCAACAAGACAATAATTAAAAGACACCCCAACGCAAGCCACTTTTTTCTCATCAGTATTCTCTTTAATGGATTATAATTTTAATAAATCTGCTATATTCACCGACAACGTTCCAATAAATCCTATGCCCCTCTGCGGGGTCACCGATTGATCAGCTGTCACATTTTTATCCTTGAAATCAAACAGATTATCAATACCTGCCGTGAAACGGAAACCTCTTGGGAAACGAGCGCCAAAATTCAACGAACAGAAAGTCCGGCTCTCATATTCATTTTTCACGTAACCACCTGCACTATTCTTGTACCATGTCTCCACCGAAGACATCCACCGCCCGTTCAAGGCTGCCTGACAAAGCAACCTTCCCGAACGTTTTGGAATAATTTGCCGTAAAAAGTCAAACTATGCGGACGATCACTAGCCATATTATACCCATCCACTTCTGAATGTACATCAATATAAGCGTAAGCACCTTTTAGGGTCAAACCACTTTTAAAACGGAACTGCGCCATCACGTCAACACCCGTTCTTGTTGCATCATCTGCATTATAATATTGCTGATCTTTTCCCGTCCGAGGTCAAGCCCAAAGCGATCTCGTCAAAGAATCTCGTATAATAACCGGAGACGGAACCATTAAAATTCCTTTCGTCACCTCGGCCGAAAACGTTCCCTGGTGACTGATCTCAGGCTCCAAATCTTCGTTACCGTATATCATGAAAAATCCCTGTCCGCCCATATCATATTCACTATGCAATTCTTTCAAAGATGGTATACGAAATCCCATCCCTGTAGCCACCGCGCAGCGTCAAAACACCAAATTTATACATCAACGAAATTTTCGGGCTGGCGTGGAAACCGTATTTTGAATGACAATCCGAACGAACCCCAGCCAACACGCTAAACGAATCACTCACCTCATAATCTTCCTGCAAATACAAAACATACGTCTGGGCATCAAATTTCTTCCCCGAACCGTTATCAAACCAATAATGTTGCAATTTCTGCGTATTCACTTCTATCCCGGCCGTCAAGGTATGTTTTTCATGGATATACCCGGTATAATTCAACCGAACGGTATTGGTTAAATCTCCAAAAACCTTTTTAGAAGGCAATGAAGTGGTATAAACGTAACGCTTTTCGTAATTCTCAAACACATACGAGAAATCCAGTATATGAGAATCATTAATAGCGTAATAAACCCGAGGATTTATACTGTAATTAGAAAAGCGATCCTGTTCTTTCTGCTCCACATACTCCAACACGTCATTATTATAATATGTCCCATTCAATGAGATCCGAAAATTCTCGTTAAACGTGTAACTCAACTTCTGATTTGCCTGCCAAATCTCGAAACCATTTACACTCGACATCCCTTTCTCCGAAGTATCCGCAACCACGGAATCTCTCCGTATATATCCTTATAATACGAATACTGATTTGCCCTTCTTTATCTTTTAAGGCATAAGCATCTCGCTTACGGTAGGAAAGAGATGTCAATGCAGAAAAACGTCCTTGTTTAGTCCCCAAAGACAAAGAATATTTACTCTCATCATTATTACCATAACGCACAGAAACGTTTCCCGTAAAAGGACGATTCGCATCTTTCGTAATAATATTTACCACTCCCCCATCGCTTGAGAACCGTAAAGAGTAGACATTGGGCCCTTTGACAATCTCAATACGTTCCACATTATCCATATCAATCAAACTATAATCAATATTATTACTGGACCCCTCTCCGGCAACACGTTCTCCATCAATCATAAATAACACGTATCCTCCGGCAGATCCTTGGAATTTCAACTCCGGCAATCCGAACCATGGGCCAGCCCGAACTGCAAACCCGGCATTTCATATTCCAGTAAACTTTGCAAATCCAATGGATTCACCTGTGCTATATCTTCCGATGAAATCACGCGGGTAAGCACCGGAACATCCTTCAACGGTTTCAGCGTACGGGTTCCCGTGATCACTACCTCATTCAACGCGTTATTACTCGGCTCCAACACGAAACGATACAGACTGTCAACCCCGGGGGTCACTTCCCGCTCTTGCGGTTCATAGCCCGTGAAACTCACCCGTAACACACACCTATTCTTCGATGACAACTTAAAAGAAAACTCCCTTTAGCATTTGTCCCGGCCCCGACCACCGTTCCTTTTACCCACACGGATGCTCCCGGCAATCCCTCGCCCTTCTCATCGGTAACAATCCCCTGCACTTTAAAAGAAGGAGCCTCATTGGTATGCTCATCAGCCATCAATGCTGACGACAAAAGAATAAAAAACAGTATCAACAAATCATGCCTCATAAAACTCTTTTTTACGGAAAAAACCGTAAGAGAAAGTCTGTTCCTCTTACGGTTGATAAATCATGAACAAAAAAATTATTTTAGAGGAAACTCGTAGTCAAATGTAGCAGCCTCATTCTTACCCGTAGCATCAGACATATCCGTGAAACGCAATTTTGCATATTCACCGCTGGCAGTTTTCACAACAAACACTTTACCATTAATCTCATAAGAATACGGGGGCATTGATCCGGTAGGAGTTGCCGTTACCCATTTAGCCAACACTTCGTTAATCTTCGTGGGTTGATACCCAACAAAACCACTCATCATTCCTGACATATCCACCATGACTTCCCCATCCACATCTGAAGTGTAAAACTTTCTCCGGTAACACTAGCAGAAGTAACACTTTCCAAATCCGTGGTCTGTAACATGACGGCTGCCCCACCATTCGTTTTTTTATATCATACCGATGGAAAGCAATATCCCAATCGAAAGAAGTTTCATCACCATCCACTCCATAAGTCTTTCCGGTAGATTCCCCTGCAAAGGTTCCTCCCATATTCATCTGCATACCTCCATCTTCCATGGCCTTTACATTCATATACAGAGCAAGACTAAAGTCTGCATCTTTCGTCGTACCGATTGTTCCGTTTATCGACATATAATAATCCGTCGTGGTTTCATCTTCCTTTTCCATCGTAACAACCGACTTCTCACTTGAGATATTCCATACATTCCCCCTCTTTCTTTGCAATGGCTTTTAAAGAAAAACTAGCACCCGTTGTTTCTGTTCCACTCATTCCACCAATTTCACAAGCCGGGAAGGAAATAACCACGGTATCACCAACGCCTTCATTAATCACCATCAACAAAGAATCGGTATTCTTTATAAGAGTACTTAGAACTCAAATCTCCGTAATACACTCCCGTCACAGCCCCTTCCATACTCTTCACTTTCAACGTTTTCACCGTCTTCCCCTCTTTGAAACTAAAATATGACCAAGCATCATATGGATCACAATCTACGGTAACGGACTCTCCATCCCAAGAACCACCGTTATCATCATCCGTACAAGCCGCAAAACACGCACCGAACAACATGATAACCACAAGAAACCAATTCATCTTTTTCATTATATTAAAAAATTTAGTTTAACAACGATTTAGTGTCGCAAAATAAAGTAGCCCACTCCCCCCACAATCCCTTAAAATGGGTAAAAAACACCCTTTACATACTTGATTATAGGGATATATCTATATGCCAGTAAATAAAAATCCCCGCTCGTAAGCGGGGAAATATATCATTCTTAATCAGATTTTGCTTTACACTAATCGTCCTTAAATAGGCCTAAGTTCTATCGTCAATCCCATAGCAGAAGCTATTTTGTATAATGTTGCAACTGTAGGAACAGTAAGCCCTCGCTCGATTCGTGAGATATATCCTTTATTTGCCCCTGATACGGTCTGCAAGTTCCTGTTGCGTTAATCCGGCATTTTTTCGTGCATCAAGCAATATTTGGGCATTGTATTCCTCCCATGCCCTCTCTCTGTTTTTTTCTCGTTCAGGAGTACCTTCCTTGCCAAGACTTTCATCAAGCCATGCATCAACATCGTAAATGTCTTTACTGATTTCCTTTAGTTTCATAATATTCCTCCTTTAATCTTATCGCTTTCCTAATTTCACTATCCGTGTTCATATAACCCATTACGAATGAACTTAATATAATGTCTTGGCATTCACTCCTCCACCTTAAACAAATCTAACGCACGTTTTATTTTCCCACATTCTTCTCGCGATAAGGTTAAAATGAAGTCCGAAAAATACCTCTTATACGCGATTATTTTTTTCATCATACAAATATAGCAAATGTTATATAGTTATACAACATTTACATTGATTATTTCCTGTTTTTCTCATCTCCAAACAGGAATATGCCAAGTCTCCACCTAAATTATACTTTTCTAGTCTGATACATTGTTCCTTTGGTTTTGTCTTGAATTATTGATCCTTCCTTTGGTTCTCGTCCACAAATCACGAAATTCTCCTTTGGTTCTTACCGACAAAATTTAAAATTAGCATCGTACATTATTCTCCAACATTAATATCGTATGATTTTATTACCTTTGCAATTCATTACGAGAACTAAAAAGGATTAACATGGAATACAATTTCAAGGAAGTCGAAAAAAGTGGCAAAGCTACTGGCAAGAAAACAAAACTTACCGGGTGGAAGTCGATCCTTCTAAGCCCAAATATTACGTGTTGGATATGTTTCCTTACCCATCCGGGGCAGGGTTGCACGTGGGACACCCGCTAGGCTACATCGCTTCCGACATCTATTCCCGTTACAAACATCTGAAAGGATTCAACGTCCTGCATCCCATGGGATATGACGCGTACGGTCTGCCCGCAGAGCAATATGCCATCCAAACCGGACAACACCCGGCCATCACCACGGAGAAAAACATCCGTCGCTACCGGGAACAAATGGATAAAATCGGGTTCTCTTTCGACTGGGACCGTGAAATCCGGACCTGCGACCCAGAATATTACAAATGGACACAATGGACTTTTATCCAGATGTTCAACAGATTCTATTGCTACGACGAGCAAAAGCCATGCCGATCACGGAACTGGTAAAAGCATTCGAGGCCGTCGGAACCCAAGGATTAAATGTCGCTTGCGGTGAGGAGATGAACTTTACCGCCGAGGAATGGAAAAGAAAGAGTACGAAAGAACAACAAGAAATATTGCTGAACTACCGTCTTGCCTATCTGGCTGATACCATGGTAAACTGGTGTCCCCAACTGGGAACCGTGCTGGCAAATGACGAGGTGAAGGAAGGATTATCTCTTCGCGGAGGTTATCCCGTGGTACAAAAGAAGATGCGTCAATGGTCATTGCGAGTTTCCGCATACGCCCAAAGATTGCTTGACGGGCTTGACAACATCGATTGGTCCGACTCCCTGAAAGACATCCAGCGTAACTGGATCGGTCGTTCACAAGGAGCAGATGTGAGGTTCGACGTGAAAGACCCGATCTGAAATTAGAGATTTTCACCACCCGCCCCGACACCATCTTCGGGGTTAGTTTTCATGGTTCTAGCCCCGAGTCAGACTACGTGAAACCGTTAACAACACCCGAACAGGCTGATGCCGTTGCCGAATACTTGGATTACGTGTCCAAACGTACAGAACGGGAACGCCAAACCGAAGTGAAAAAGGTTACAGGTGTCTTCACCGGATCATACGCCATCAACCCGTTCACCAACGAAGCCATCCCCATCTGGATCAGTGAATACGTTCTTTCCGGCTACGGAACCGGAGCCATTATGGCTGTTCCGGGACACGATAGCCGTGACTACGCCTTCGCTAAACACTTCAACCTGCCCATCGTACCCGTTGTCGATGACGGAGAAGGACACGATATGTCGGAAGGCTCCTACGATGCAAAAAGCAGGTAAAATGATCAATAGCGGCATTATCAACGGCATGGAAGTCAAAGAGGCCATCGCCTACATTGCCGGAGAGGTAGAAAAACGAGGCATTGGTAAAAGCAAAATCAACTACCGCCTGCGTGATGCTATCTTCAGCCGCCAACGTTACTGGGGGAGAACCGTTCCCCGTGTACTACAAGGACGACCTTCCTTACATGCTGGATGAATCCAAACTTCCGCTGGAACTACCGGAAGTCGATAAATACCTGCCCACCGAGAGCGGGAACCACCCCTCGGACGGGCTAAAAATTGGAAAACAGAAGATGGTTATCCATTAGAATTAAACACGATGCCCGGTTTCGCCGGTTCATCTGCTTATTTCTTACGCTACATGGATCCCCACAACAATAACGCGTTAGTTGATCACGAAATATGTAACTATTGGAAAACGTCGATCTCTACCTCGGTGGTTCCGAACATGCCACGGGACACTTGATCTACGCCCGGTTTTGGAATATGTTTCTGTATGACCTCGGCGTGGCTTTGTGAAGAAGAACCCTTCAAAAAACTGATCAATCAAGGAATGATCCAAGGACGTTCAAACTTCGTGTACAGAATACAAGGCTCGAACACGTTTGTTTCCGTCGGACTGAAAGATCAATATAAAACCACGGAAATCCACGTGGATGTCAACATTGTCAAGAACGACGTGCTGGATCAAGACGCCTTCCGGGCTTGGATGCCGGAGTACGCCAATGCCGAGTTCATCTTGGAAAACGGGAAATACATCTGTGGATGGGCTATTGAAAAGATGTCAAAATCCATGTTCAACGTGGTAAATCCCGACACGATCATCGAAGAATACGGGGCCGACACGTTACGCCTCTACGAGATGTTCCTCGGACCGCTGGAATTCAGCAAACCTTGGGACACGCAAAGGGATTGACGGGGTGTACAAATTCTTACGCAAATTCTGGCGCCTGTTCCAAGTCAGTGAAGACTTCAGCGTAAGCGACGAAACTCCTTCCAAAGAAGAGTTGAAAGTGCTACACAAAACCATCAAGAAAGTGGAATACGACATCGAGAACTTCTCGTTCAACACGTCTATTCCGGCATTCATGATTTGCACGAACGAATTGACTGCCTTGAAATGCAACAAACGGGCCATCCTTGAACCTCTCGTGATCACTATCGCACCCTTCGCCCCGCACATGGCGGAAGAACTATGGAGCTTGTTGGGACACACTCAAAGTATCACGAAAGAAAGTCATTCCCCAAATGGGAAGAAAAATTTCTAGTGGAGGACGCTTTTGAATACCCGGTATCTTTCAACGGCAAAGTTCGTTTCAAACTATCCATGCCTTTAACGGCAACCAACGCCGATATCGAAGCTGCCGTCAAAGCCGCACCCGAATCAACGAAATGGCTAGAAGGAAAAGAGATCAAAAAAATGATTATCGTCCCGAAGAAAATCGTGAACATCGTTATCGGATAAACCAGAATAAAAGGGGCTGTCCAAAAAGTCAATTTTAAACAACTACCCCCACTAACTCCCCCTGTGTAAGGGGGGGCTGGAGGGGTAGTTTGTAGATACTGGATAAGACTTTTTGGACGGTCCTTTCATTTATTCATTTACCAGTACAAACAATCATCCTTTCCGAGACTTCACGGGATGCCGGATCACTGTCTTTAATTTCGCCGGGTCCGCTTTCCTCGGATCGCTCAAATAAATCTCATGATGAAACCTCTCCCCATTAATATCAACATCATACCCCTCATTTCTTGCAAAACCATCCATCAAAGCAATCGTCTCGGTTCGTTGTCATAAGAACCGACGTGCATACACTGCACGCATCCCCTCATCATATCGCAAAAACTCCACTTTCGAGAAATCTGTCTTTTTCTTTATTGTCGCCTCCCGAACAGCCCATTCGAAATCTTCCGGCTCACGAAATCGGGTAATCGGATAAGAGAAATCCAACTGAACGCCTCTTTCCTCGAATAGTCAATACCGTTCATCCCCGGTTGCCACCACAACCCTTCCAAGGGCGGAACGACATATTCGAAAAATCCATCTATCTTATAATTCCCCTTATAGCTCATCTTGATCGTGTACGCAATCGCGTAAAGCAAACCAATAGACGCCTTGTATTCCCCTCCTCGTCGTTTGGGTTACCTGTTCCCCGAACCGCGATATAATTCATCGCAGGTACGTCAATGATAGAACGGTTTTCGCAGCGGCATATAGAACTCCTTGTATTCCTTCTTGTAATCAAATGGCATAATATTCTCTTTTTTATTCTTTCTCAACAGACTTATCCACTCTCTTGGCATTAGGAACAATAAACAACACGCTACACGTCCCGATCACCCCCAAACCTAAAAGCAATAAACGCACATGCCAGTTTTCGAAAACCGCGAAAAGCCGAAATAGAAATCATTGTCCACATACACACGATCGACATCGCTTTTTGTCTTCCACCCGACTCCCTTACGTTCCTGAAAACGCCTTAAGTAAGGTCCCAACCATTTCGAACGGTGTAAAGCATCATGTAATCGTTTCGAACTATTATAGAACAACCACGAACTCAACAACTAAAAAGGGCGTAGTCGGTAATCCGGGAACAAAAATGCCAATAATCCCCAAAACCACGGAAATACAACCGACGATGATATATATCGTTTTTTTCATTCGCACTTACTCTTCCTCTCCACCCGGCATAAAAGCCTTTACCACCGCCTCGTTATACTGCGTCAACTTATTGCTCTTGTGAATTTTTTTCAAAATCTTCCGGTCTGTCGAAGGCATGAAATACTCCCAGAATGTTTTCATCTTCATCAACAACTGATGATCCCCTGCAATCGTTCGGCATAAGCCGCAAAGTAATTCGGCATGAAACACCTTGAACCTCCTTAATCGTTCCTCCCCGGCAAGCACCTTATCTTCCACGTACTCTTGTGCCAAGGCCGGGTTCGCCAACAAACCTCTCCCGATCATCACTCCCTCCAAACGAGGGAAACGCTCCGTCACGGTTTGAACATCCTCCAAGGTCAAGATGTCCCCGTTATAATACAACGGGTGTTCACACCCCTCGTAAAAAGCCTCAAAAGCCTCCTTGTCCGTCTCCCCCTTGTACTCCTGCACGCCAACCCGGGCATGGAGAAATATAGCTGCCAACGGGGCTGCGTTCAACAAAAGGCAATAACTTCAGACATTCCCCGGATCTTCCCATCTAACCGCATCTTCACGGAACATTGTATCTCCGGAAAATCCTTCACCACCTCCATCAAAGCCTCCACCCTCTCCGGGTGAGGTAACAATCCGGCTCCTTTTCCCCGTCGGGAAATCATCGTGAACGGACATCCCATGTTAATATCCACCTGCTTGTATCCCCGTCCTTCCAACATCTGCAAGCAAACATCCAACTCCGCAGGCTCCCCGCCCAACACTTGGGGAACCAGTAACTCCACGCTATTCAACTCCGGATCGCAATCCTTCATATCCCTTGAACGAAACGAATCCTCCTTCTCCACCCGGATAAACGGCGTGTAGTAAGCATCCACTCCCCGAAAAACTTCGCATGTATATTCCGGTACGTCAATCGGTAATTCCTTGTACCGGAGCAAAATGTATCTTATACTTTTTTCATACTTAATCATTCATTAAAAGAAAACGCCGCACGGGAATTTGCCGGATTCTTGGAAAGAGGCCCCTCAAGCGGGTCTAAAGTAACTACAATTTTCGGATAATTATCTCTAATCTCCAGTAAATTTCCATATTCACGCTCCCAAGTCTTTTGTTCCATCACGGAAGCGGCGACTTGAATATACAACTTTTCACCATCACGCTCCGCCACGAAATCGACCTCCCGGTCCCCGTCGCGCCCGACATGAACCGTGTATCCACGAACCATCAAATGATGATGGACAACATTTTCCAACACTTGACCAATATCATCTGGACGGAAAGGTCGAATCACGTGGCGGATACCCAAATCTTCAAAATAATATTTCTCCCTATCCGGAATTGTTTCTTACCTTGAATATCCACAGGACGCACCCGACGAACAAAAAAAGGCATTCTCCAGATACCCTAAATACTCCAAAATCATCTTAGGGTCAAATCAATCCTTTGAGACTTCAGATATTCACTAATGCTACTCGCTGAAAATATTCCCGATCGTGTCAGCCAAATACACGGTAAAGATCCTGTAATTGTCTAACATTACGAATACCATGCCTATCAACAATATCTTTCAGAAGAATCGTGTTATAGATACCTCTTAAATATTCCGACACGATCCCTCGTCAAAAGGTAAAGTTTACCAAATAAGAAGTCCCCTGAATTTATAATACTGGGAAAATGTTTCATCACTATCCTCCAACTGATGAAATTGCATAAATTCCGAATAATTCAACCCCCAAATTCTAAATTCCACGTAACGTCCACTCAAAAAGTGGCTAATTCCCCCGATAGCATCGGGCATTACTTCCCGTGCAGTAAATATCATACCCCCCATCAGCCAACAATCCCCCGCAAGGCCTTTTCAAATGACATTATATCCTGCACCTCATCAATAAAAAGATAGCATTTCCCCTGTCTTTCCTTCCCTGTGCTTCTGTATAATACATTAAATCCGTGTAATCCCGGAGAGAATCAAATTCAAATAATTCCTTATTAATATATAATATATCAGCGTTCGCATTTTTCCCCCGATGTAATCCATTAACTGAAAAAGCATAAAACTTTTCCCGACACGCCTTTGCCCCACTAAAACTTTTATAATCTGCGTGTCAATAAATGGTTTTATTCGATCCAGATAGATCATTCTAGCATAATAATGCGGTATTTCCATGTTTCATAATTAATTGTTATCCAAACAAATTTCTTTTCTCATACGAAAATTTCTTTTCTCATTTTTTCGTACACAAAAATGCCAACCTTTGGGAACATATTTATTCCAAACTCACGTACAACTATCAAGAATAATCATTAACTATGCCTCAAAATTTGTGATATGAAATTTTTACTCTGCCCCAAATGCGGGATACGCCGCTTTTACGTGAAAGACGAGAAGGGAAATAATTGTCTCGTACAAGTCACGACCGACTACGTTGTTGTCCCCGTCCACGAGGGAGATTCCTTGGAAGGATTTCGACACGGAAACCCTTTATTGTCTCGGATGCTCGTGGAGCGGCAGCCCTAAAAGCTTAAAACGATATTAATATAAATACATCATCCTATGAAACATCTGACATTTATACTATTACTAATCATGACCTGTTCGCTGGCAAAGGCCCAGCAAGACGACAGGGGGTATATCGTGAAAGTAGGCGAGAAAGCCCCGAACATCGAGTTATTGTTCCCCGACGGAAACCAAGAAACAACTAAAAAGATTTGAAAGGAAAAGTCATCATGATACAATTCACCGCCAGCTGGAGCGGGGTATGCCGCAAGGAAATGCCCTTTATCGAGAAAGACATCTGGCTGAAATACAAGAACAACCCAGCAGTTCGCTCTCTTCGGCATCGACTTCAAAGAAAGTAAAGAAACCACCGAAAAGTTCGCCAAGGACATCAAAATCACCTATCCCCTACTCCTTGATCCGGAAGGCAAAGCATTCTACACCTACGCCGCACAGGGAGCCGGGTTACCCGTAACATCATCATCGATAAGAAAGGTAACATCGCTTTCCTCACCCGTCTCTACGACCCGAAAGAATTTGAGGAAATGGTGAAAGTCATTGATAAACTTTTAAAAAGAGAAATAAGCCGATTGGCTTATTTCTTTTTCTTTGCTGGTTTGCGTGCCGGTTTCTTTTTTTTCTTCTTACCTCCCCGGTGTTTTATCAAAAATGTACAGCAAGAAAGATCGTGACCACGGCAACAACCGCTATAATCTGTTGATTTCTTGTTGGACGATATAAACCTCCCGATTCCTGTCCCCCATCCGTGACACGTGCGAAAGCGTATCCGCCTCCAACACCCGCTCCAAATCATCGGGTAATTGAGAAAAGAAATCAATCCCCGTCATCTTCTCCACCTTATCCACAGGAACTGCAAAACTATTCAAAGGGACGCTTACTCTCCTCGTTAGGCAACACGTAAGCGATCATCTGTTGCTTAGAAGGCGAGTAAAACAACTTGTAGTAATACCCCGGAACCGTCACCTTTCCCTTGCCAATCGCACCTTTATTACTCTTGAAAATCGGACCTGTCACCACGTAAAGTTTCTCCTTCCGGGCCCGGTTACGCACGTGTTCCTCCAGCTCTTTCCAGATCCCCCGGTTAAACATCGGCACTTGGGGAGACATATTCGACATGTAGAACGTCTCTACTCATCGCCTTTCGCGTTAAACGACATATCCGCAGCGGGACACAAATGCCCCCGGTCGTAACCGCTCCGCTTGTAATCGTCAGGCGTGGCGCTCCAACGACTGATCTTCGGGTCCACCCGAAAAGTCATTCTTCCGGCTCGCTTTCCCTGTCAAGTTCGCAGCAACCTAACTCGTAGTACACCCAATTCGCTTGTCGATGCTCCTTGTTGAATCCCAAGCAATAATGCTTGTAATCCACCCGTATCCCGTCATCACACACCGGAATATAGCGCCCGTCGGCAAAACTACCTAAGGCAAGAAACAGAAACAGGAGGCCAAAATCAGCCTCCCGTGTAATATACTCTTCATCAATTATTGTTTAATCGCTTCTTGCAACGTGTCATCAATCTGACCAAGAATCGGGTAGAATCCCTCGTCATCTATCGTGTGACGAGCAATAAACGCCTCGATCCGAGCGCGTAAAATCTGATAGGACATCTTTATTCCCTTCTCGTCCCGTTTCAAACCGCGACGGGCAGCATAATTCGCCATCTCGTTCACTAAGTCAAATGATTTCAGGTAATTCTGAATCTGCTTGTAATCCTTCAGATTCGTCATTTCCGGACGATGCCGATCCATGAAATCAAACGTGTACTCGTACAAGAACTGGGTTCTCGTCACGTCGCTCAAATAACGGGAAACCCCGGTCGTGTCCGCCGGCACGAAAACATCCGGCATGATACCGCCACCACCATACACGGTACGCCCGCCCACAGTCTGGTACTTCAGATTCTCGTCAAAAACGATACTGTCTTTTGGGAGAACTCCCCATGAACCAAACGATTGTAAAGGTCATTATAATACTTCTCTTTCCCTCATTATACGGTTTCTGGATGGAGCGTCCCGAAGGCGTATAATAACGGGCCACCGTCAAACGCAAGGCTGAACTGTCGGGCAACATCCGCTGCTCCTGAACCAATCCTTTACCAAACGAACGACGCCCGATAATCAACCCTCGGTCATTATCCTGTATCGCCCCGGCAAAAATTTCACTGGCTGACGCACTAAACTCGCTGATCAACACATCCACGCAAATCCTTTGAATTGCCCCTTTGCCGTTAGACTTATAATCCGCACGAGGTTGCGCCTGTCCCTGCGTGTAAAGAATCAAACGGTCGGCATCCAAGAACTCGTTAATCATCTGTATCGCTATCGGCAACACGCCACCTTCATTCTCCCGCAAATCGATAATAATTTTCCTCATCCCCTCTGCCTTCAACTTCACCAACGCTTGCATGAGCTCGGCATACGTGTGCATACCGAAAGTATTCGTTTTCAAATAACCCGTCGTGTCATTCAGCATATACGCCACGTCCACGCTTTTCACCGGGATACTTCCGCGAACCACCTCTTTCTTGATCAACTTCGGTTCCCCTCTTCTAGCAATCGTCAACTCCACTTTCGTTCCCAGTCCCCCTCATTAGCTCCTGAATCTTATCTTGGCTCATCTTTCACCCCTGGCAACCAAAGAATCGTTCACCCGAACAATCCGGTCTCCGTCCTTTATCCCGGCTTTCTCCGAAGGACCACCCGGAACTACTTTCACGACAGTCACGGTGTCCAGATACTTGTAAAACTGGATTCCGACTCCCTCCGAAGTTTCCCACGATCCCCTCGTTCGCCCGTTGCATATCCTTCGCAGGAATATATACCGTGTGCGGATCCAGATCCTTCAATAAGACCGGAATCGTATTCTCCACGATCTGCCTCGTGTCCACGGTATCCACGTACGAATTCTGTATCATACTGATAATCAAATCCAGCTTACTCCCCGTCACGGGCAAAAAAACATTTCCGAGGACGCTGACACTTGAGCACGATCCGGTAGGAACCGGTTCAACATCATCCCGAACACGATGGCCAGAGCCAGCACGATCGGAGTCAACAAAAGCCCTCAAATTACTCTTATTCATTCTCTTCCAATTTAATCTTTATTTTCCTGATTCTCGTTCAACTCGATAAACGCCACGTCAATCCCGGCTTTCTGCAACAACTCGATCCCATCAACACTTCGATAATTTTCGGAATACACCACCCGCCGGATTCCGGCTTGTATGATCAACTTGGCACACTCTATACAAGGAGAGGCTGTCACGTACAACGTTGCCCCCAAACTGCTGTTATTTGACTTCGCGACCTTCGTGATCGCGTTCGCCTCGGCATGCAGCACGTAAGGTTTCGTCTTATTATTCTCGTCCTCACAGATATTTTCGAACCCGGAAGGCGTCCCGTTATACCCGTCGGATATAATGGCATCCCCCGCACAATCAACGCACCAACCTGCCGACGTTCGCAATACGAATTCTCCGCCCATATCCGGGCCATTCTCAAATAACGCTCATCCAGTAACTGTTGCTTCGATTTACTCATTTATCCTTTTATTTTATTTTTTTCCGATTCCCGATCGCATCCAACGTCTCGTAAAAATCGATCTTTCTTTCTTTCGGTACATCAATCTTATCTAAAATATCCCGGCTCATTTTCAAATATTTATCAATCGCCGCGAAAGCAAGTTCTTTAATCCCCAAACGATCGTAGATTCGAGTCACCGCCTTGATCTTCTCTTCGTGGTCAAACTCTTTTCGTTCGATCCATCCCCACAACTCTTCTTTCGTTTCCGGATCAGCCAATTCCAACGCCTTGATCAACATATAAGTCTTTTTATTGGCAACAATATCACCTCCGATATTCTTCCCGAATTCCGCCACGTCACCATACACGTCAAGTAATCATCCTGCAACTGGAATGCCAGCCCCAAGTATCCCCCGAATTCATACAAAGCGTTATACTCATGCTCCGGGGGCATCAGCCAGCAAGGCTCCATGCCGCAAACTTCCGGCAAGTAACACCGAAGTCTTCAGATAAATCATCTTAATATATTCTTCCTCCGAAACATCATTCCGGGTCTCGAACAACATATCGTACTGCTGTCCCCGACACACGTCCATCGCCACTTGGTTAAAAAAATCTATCGCTCGACGCAAGTACTTGTCCTCGCAATGCTCAATACACTGGTAGGCCGTGATCGCTGCCGCATCGCCACTCAGGATGGCCACGTTACTATTCCACTTCTTATGAACGGTCAACCGACCTCTCCGCAACTCCGCGTCATCCATCACGTCATCATGTAAAAGCGTGTAATTGTGGAAGATCTCAATCCCGATAGCGGATTTCAGCACCCTCTCAATATCCTCCCGGTAAAGATTATATGCCATCAACGTTAAAAAGAGGCCGCAAGCGTTTACGGCTCCCCCGTCTTCCAGAATATACAGAATCGGTTCGAACAGGAATACGGCTCCTGTATATACTCTTTCTTATCTAACTCTTCCTTTTATAATCGCTCTAAGTTCATCTACAGTATACATATCCGTCACTTCTCGGCCATTAATGACCTTTACCTTCCAATTGCATCAATTGTTGGGCTACAAACACAATCATCGTCGCATCCATATTCAGAAATGAATGACGTATAAATTTTGCCGCACGTTTTTTCACCGCCTCGTCTGCATTCACGAACAAATTAGCAAAATTATACATGAGAAAAGACTGAAAAATCCTCATTCAACTTATCATATTCCTTCTCGCATAGCGTCATAAAAGCGTCTAAATCACCTTTACTATAAGACTCAATAAAACGAACTGCTGTCGTATAACGAACGTCTTTATTCAATCCCAAATCCGTGATTCCCTTCTTCATGATATCGTATTGCTTTTGATCAAAAGGAACTTGCGCGATAGATAATTCAAAACGTCCATCCTGTACAATTCTCTTATTCGATCAGAAATATCACTCTTAATTGCAGGAACAAATCTATCTCGGTTCGCAATCATATATTGTGCAATAGCATCCGTGGTATTCCCCGTGTAAGTCGTAGATAAACAGGTTTTCTTCTGCCAGACGCTCCTTATCTTGTAAACCGTTAAAATAATCTTGCACTATCTTGAAAGCCTCATCCTTTTTGGCCATGTCCGGTTGACGATTTTTATAAACTTCTTCCATTTTCATCCCGGCATAAGCGGAGATCAAGTCTGCCGTGCGCTCCCCGCTTTCATAGCGTTGTTGCATACGTTCGGGTGTTTTGTCTGGATCGATCAAGCGGTCGATGCTACCGATAAAAGCATTCCCGTCCATCGTCCCGCCCACCTTGGTCATTAAAATCTTTTCATCGGGAGTTATCGCGATAAAAAGTCGGATAAGCTTTTACCTGATAGCGTTTTGCCAGTTCTGGCCCTTCGCCCTTCTCAGCATCAATTTTTATACAAACGAATTTGGCATTCAAGTAATCTCCCACGTTTTTCATCGGAAAACGTTGTTCGTCATCATCTTGCAGGGACCACACCAAGAGGTATAGAAATCAATGAATACTAGCTTTTTCTCGGTTTTAGCAGCAAGCGCTTCCCTTGTAAGTGATGTCCGGAAATTCGTCTGGGCCATTAACGAAAAGGCAAACAAGGAAACGGACAAGAATAGAATTATTTTTTCATCGTATTAAATTTTAGTAAAGTATCATTTATCGATAAAGGGAAACACGGGCCATACCCATTCATCGGTCCTATAATGTCAAACTCATCTACGACTAGCTGGCAAACATAACGGACACTTTTCAATTTCCCTTCCCCGGAGAATTGATCGATAGGCTCACCATACGGCTGTCCCCGCGGATATTGTACAAGTACACGGTATAGGTATTTTCTTTCTGCGTCCCAATCACGATATTGTCAAAGTTCAAAGAGGTGTCCCCAAATGGACCCATATTCCAATACAGGTTAAAAATATAGGAAATCGTTTCTCCTGCCGGAAGACCCGTGACGGGGATCTCGATTTCCGTTTCCGCGTCAAAATTATAGGCATACAGTTTATTGTTGTGGTACGCTGTAAATAAATGTCCCGGTTAACCCGTTCACGGCTATCATATCTCCTTGCGCCAAATGCAAAGCCGAACTCAACGGACGGATTTCCACGATTGCGCCACCGGAAAGCAAGTACAGGTAACGGGTACCGGAAACTTTATCTGACACAGGAAATAGATGGTTTCGGACACCACCCACGTAGTTCAGGCCGCTCGATAGGCATTCAGATTATCTTGATTGATCTCCGTGTTGTACTCGACTTCGGAGGCCGCAATACAATTGTAATCCACGGTCATAATGCGATGTTTTGTGTTATTCCAATACACGTGTCCCCAGATCCCCCATCTACACTCTGAACGTGTTTACTTCCCCCATTATCCAGCAGGAGACCCATTTTCCCGCTATTTTCACTGGTTGAAGAAGAGCGGATTCCTTTATTTGAGAAATAGAATATTCTGGAAAGACCTACGAATCATGCAATAGGGTTCCTCGTCCCTTCCATTTCCTCGAAAAGTAGATTCGAATTATCAAACGCTTTCAGCATGTCCACGGTGCGAAGGCAAATAAGTTGATTCTGTTCCGTGGTGATACAGACGGTATTGGCGTTCACCATTTTGTTCTCCTCGGTGTCGATAAAAGGCTTGGCTGTAACCCACGGAGAGATTACGAGGAGAACCGGATAAGGCTTCCCCTTGTGTCGAGGCTAAAAGATCGGAGACTAGCCCGTTCTGCGTGTACACGTCCAGTTCCGTGTTCCCGTCTGCCGTCTCTTTCAAGATATAGAATCCCTGCGAAAACGTGGTGGAAACGGAAAGTTTCATCTCTGCCGTCGCAGCGTAGCCATTCGCGGTTGCCGTGGCTTCAAAATAATCGTGTAACTTCCTGCCGGCAAATTTACTCTCGTACGACAGGTTCTTGACCGAATCGATTTTATTCGTCCGGAATCCCTTTGTCTTGATCTTCCTTGTAAATGTACCACGCATAGGTTAATTGATCGTCGGGTAAGTCGTCTCGATTTCCGGCTCACGAATTAATTTATTCCCACTATAAGAAATAATCGACGCATCTTCCAAGGTTCCGATCGTTATGTCCCCGATGTTCTTGGTTCCCAAGCTACTATCATCATCATAACAGGATACCAATCCGAACAACGTGAATAACACGGATAATATGATATTTTTTTCATATCTTCTTACTTTTAAAATTAACTCCAACTTTTAGGCTCAAAACTAACTGGCGTTCCATCTTCTTCCTTGTAGGGTTCCTCTCCGGCCTCTTCCCGTTTTGCGTTCTCTTCTTCCAACTTCCGGGCAAACCAACCGGCCAAGTAGTTAACATAGGCCGAATCCCCGTCCATCAATTCCTTGATATACTCGTCATCCCACTTTTCTCCAGTCCACTCGATCATCAAGCGATGTTTTTCCGGCCCGTAAAGACCAAACGTATAGTCACAATAGGATTCCTCCCATACCGATGGTTTTGTTAACTTCGAAGAAATAGATAACGTGCGGGTTGTCAACCCGTCATATCCCGGTTTGAAATAACCGTTATCCTTGAAAGTAAACTGCAGAATCACGTCTCCACTGTTCAATGAAGGATCTTTCTTCACAACAATGGGAATTTTAGTTCCCGTTTTACGGGCGGGAATCGTAATATTTCGCCTTCAGTTCTTCATTGGTAAAAGCGACATAATGCACATCGGCCTTCGCGTCATTTTTCCCGGTCTGAATTTGTTCCAGTTCTAACGGCCGGTCCTCATCCGACACGAATCCCATGGTTGAAATTTCAAACCAAACCGTGTCGATCTCCACTTCGTCCCCGGCATACACGAACGAATAGGAAGCATATCGTATCTCGTCGGTAACTTTTTCCGTCTCAGTATGGAACCGTCATAATTGTAGTACACGAAATTCAACCAACAATCCGGGGTTTTCGTACACTGTAAATCTTTCTCACCAAGAACTCATTCCGAAAAGGAACAGGCACCCGATCAGTATATTTATTAACTGTTTCATAACCATTTACTTTATTTGAAGTTAGGATTATATTCGGTTTCCGGGAGAGGAACGATGTACACGTTCTCGTCGACATTCCCGTTCCCCAAAGTATTGTCGTCGCCCCGGTTCTTTTATACGTGTAGAACATTTGTCCCTCACCGTAAAACTCTCGACGGTACTCGTTAACTATCTCCCCGGGGACCTCGCTCAAGGCGGAGAATCCCTTCGTTCAACACAACGGGTGAGCCAGCATATAATCGTGGTACCATTCGTTTATTTCGTCCAGATCGGAAGAGGTTTCCATCGCGATCAAATAAATCTCGGACATCCGTAACAACGGGGATAATCTGGTAATATAACATCTGGTTTTCAGCGTCATCTGCAAAAATAATATTTTGTAAGGGCTCCATACAGGTTAGCCGACGCATCTTTCACGTTCGGTTCCAACAATTCAGATACCTGTTGTGCGAACCCGTGTTTTTGTCCCGCGTAGAGGTCACTCAGCATGGAGCTGGAAATCACGAGGTGTCCGGCTCCAGCCTGTTGGTCTACCTTGTTGCCGATCAGGAAAACGGACGAGTATGTTTTCACGTCATATTTACTGAGATAGAGCAAACATTCCGACGGGCAAGCTTTATATCCCTTGGCAATATCAGTTTCGCCGCTCATAGTCATTACCAGTTCCCCGTCAGCACCTTTGGCTTCTATAATTTCTTTGGCCAGCATGTACGCCTTGTCTTTCTTTCCCAAGTAAAGGTACATACGGGCTTGGATGGCTTTCACCGCCCAATAATTCATCCGGGACTGACGATAGTACATGTAGCTATCGCTTAATTCATTCCTGTTCGCTGAATTCAACTCGGAAAAAGTATATTGGAACAAGGGATCATTGTCTTTCAACAAAGATTCCGCTTTCGACAAGTCGCTTTCCAATTTCACGACGTAATCATCAAAACTATAATAAGCGGGCATCTCGTCAATCGAGGTCGTTTCGGAATAAAGGTAATTCCACTTGCCGGGAGGCACCTTGCGGCATTTGCCCGAACAAACGCAGCACGTCCAACTGGCAAAAGCACGAATAGCGTATGCCTCTCCCGTGATAACGGCACGAGCCGCGGGATCCTCGATAACCTCCCCGTTCTTCTCGGCATATTTAATAATCATGTTCGCTTGGGCGATCACGTTGAACAATCCGCGTAAATGGTCTTCACGGCAGTCTTGGAGTAGTCGCCCGTGTAGTCATGGTTCATGAGGTCGTTGTCCTCGTAACGTGTCGAATTACGGAACTGGTACCAGAGATTGGCTAAAGATTCAATATTCGACATCGTTAATCTTTCACCGTAAATGTCTGACTAGCTAAACTCATGTAACAACCGGTGAGGGCATCTTGGAATCCTTTTGTACGTGGTAAACAAATCTTTGTCTTTCTGTTCCGTGTCCGGCCGGACATCCAGCCAGTCATTACAGGAAACGGACAACAAAGCCACGAGTACCGTTATGATATATAATCTTTTCATAAATACAGTTTTTAGTTACGTGTTAGAATAAGAACTTGATATATCCCTGTATGTTACGAGCATACGGGTAGCTGGTTCCCGTTCCATTTTAATGGATGATAAATGCAGGATGTCAGACATATTCACACCGAACGTGATCGACGTGGCACGAGTATATTTCTGAATCCAAGGGGTATCCCCATCGATATTGCACGCCGATAGACGAGATCTCGAACACGTTGTCATCCATCACGAAACGAGAGGTTGCACGGGTCTGGGTGTTACTCAATTGCTTGAAAAATGTCACGTCACCCGCTTGGAACCAACGGGATTTCAGCACACGGGCATCCACGTTTTGGGAGGATAACGTATTCTTTGTTACCTCTACCTTGTTCAACAAAGTCTCGTTGTACACCTTTCCTCCCCAGTAATAGGAACAGGCCACGTTGACCGTCAGTCCTTTCCACATAAACATGATGCTGCCATTTCCCCTGTATTTCTGATCTTTTGATCCTAAATATACTTTATCGGAGGGTTTCAAGTATCGGTGATTTTCCCGTTTTTTATCCAAGAAGATCTCGTTTCCCGTACTCGGATCAATACCTAAAGAGCGGACGGCATAAATGGCATTCTGCGGACGTCCCTCGTAGAACAGGTTGCTCACGTCTACATCCTCCTGCAAGTACAATTCATTCTGGGCCTTGATCGCATCGGAAAGTTTGGTGATTTTATTCTTGTTGTAAACCAATTGCCCGCTAAACATCAAGTTCATCCTACGTTCCGAGTCCCGAATGGCATAACCGCTAAAAGAGGCTTCCCAACCTTTATTTTCAACTTCCCCAACGTTCGCGATATAGGAAGAAAATCCCATTGATAGAGGTAGATCCATGTTAGAAAGGAGGTTTGCCGTCTTTTCGTGTACACGTTGATTTCTCCTTTTTACACGCCCTGTCCACAAACCGAACTCCATCCCGACATTAAATTCATCCGTCTTTTTGCCAAGTCAGCTTGGGGTTTCCCCATCCTTGCAGGATCGTCCCGTTCCAGTTCATGTATTTGTTATCCGTGGAATACTTGTGGGTAGTCGATGCCCCGGTAGAGGAACCCTGTTGTGAACCGGTTTCCCCGTAAGAGGCTTTCAACCGTAAGGTCGTAAGCACGGGATGGCCTTGCAGGAATTGTTCGTTATGCAAGTTCCAACCGATACCGGTACTCAGAAAGGCGCGTATTTCTTGTCACTCCCAAACGTAGAGCTACCATCGACACGATAGGCCAAGTCCACGTAGTAACGCCCGTCATAGATGTAGTTCACGTTCCCGGTTAAACAAAGCGACGGGTGCTTGTCTTCGTCCCGGTGGGAATCCCATCCTTCATGTACTGACGGGCATTTCCTAAAAATTCATATCCTCGCTCGAAAATCCTTCCAACTCGAAACTATATGAACGGGATTTTGTTTCGGCCAATGACCAGTCAACACCCACGGATAAAAAGATGTTTCTCGGCAAAAGTTTTATTATAGGTCACCGTAACATTCCCGCTGTAACTATATTCTTTCCCGGTTCCGTAACGATACAAGCCACGACGGAAGAATCCCTCGTCCGTGGCATATTCCGCTTTTTATCCCCGGAGGTAAAATAAGAATGTTCTGCCGGCAAGAAATAATCACTGCTGTTGTCCGTGCTGGAGATTCCCAGCTGTCCTCTTAATTTCAATCCTTCGATAATATCCCATTCAATCGAAAAGTTGTTGGTCAACGATTGGTATCCCGATTTATCGAAAGAGTTTAGTGAAGCATCATATAACGGATTCTGCTTATCAGGATTGTTATACTGGAAACCGTCGAAATAACGCACGAGATTACCCTTCTCGTCATACGGGGCATCATAAGGTTGTTGCTGCGCATACGTGCTAAATTCCCCATACCGACTTTCACGTCCCCCGGTTCATCCCGTAAGAGGTGTAATTCTTGAATGTCAACTTATCCATCATGTACATCAAAACGATGGAACCGTTAAAATTGCGCCGGGAAGAACCTTTCATGGCTCCAACCACGTTTTTATAAGCCAAAGCACCACTCAACGAAATTGCTCACTTCCTCCTTCTAAACGCAAATTATAATGGTACCGACACCCGTGTGCAAGGTTTACTCAACCAATCCGTGTCCACCCCGGAGAGTACGGCTTTCAAACGTTTATTATATCTTTCGGAATATTTCACGTCATTCCCCGGCAGATCGGAATCATATAGCCCGGCCATCTTTTCCAATTGCAGTTTTTCTGCCGCATTCAGCAAATCATAGGAACTCAAGTCCGGAGCCTCAATATCCATTCCTATTTCGGCATTAACCCTCAACTTGCCCGCTTCCGGTTGTCTCGTGACGACCACGATCACCATTGGACCGCGAGAACCGTAAATGGCCGTGGCTGCCGCATCTTTCAATATATTGATGGACTCGATCTCGTCGTCATTGTAGTCCATTAACTTTTCCAACGTGATTTCGAAACCATCCATGATGATCAAAGGAGAGTTCACATCATTTTGATACTTTCGTTATATTCCTGCACGCTCATGGGTAAAGAAGAATTACCTCGAATGTTTATTTGAGGTACATTATTCGGGTTACTACCCATGGCATTGTTTACCATGAAATTCAAGGATGCGTCAATGTTTTTCAAGGTTTGCAGAACATTCTGCCCCTTGTACATTTTTAATTGTTCGGAAGAGATGCTGAAACAGCCCCCGTGTAACTTTCCTTGGCCTTTTTTGAAAATACCGGTAACCACCACGTCTTCCAACACGGTATTATCTTCTTCCATCACAACACGGACTTCGGTTTTGTCTTTGATGGAAACCAGTTGTGTCTTCATCCCGACAAACCCGACTTCAAGTGTCGTCACGTCTTCCGGAACACGCAAAGTGAAATTACCGTCAACGTCCGTGGCCGTCCCGATCGTGGCATTCACCACCCGAACAGTGGCCCCGATAACCGTTTCCCCTTTACTATCCACGACTTTTCCCTTGATCTCTTTCGTGGTATCGGATTTTTTCTTGGGTTGATATACAACCGAGATATACTTCCGCTAGCCACATCCGAGAAAACAAAAGGCTTCCCATCAAGCACTTTTTGCAAGGCCTCGGTGATCGTCGCATCCTTCAAAGAGGCCGTGACTTTGTAGGACTGCACGTCGTCATAAGTAAAAGAGAATCTTGTAGGTAGAAAGTTTTTCCAGTTGTTTTAACACGTTGGATAAGGGTGTATCCTTGAATTCCGCCGTGATTTTCTTCTCTTGCGCCTGTGTCAAACCCGCCGATAACAGGCAACACATCAAGAACACAACCGGAGTAACCCGGCCAGTCGAAAACTGCCCGAATTGAATTGGAGTTTTCTGGTGTTTCATAAATTTGTTCATTTAATTTATTTTTACATGACTCAAATACGTATTCTTTATTCTGATTTCGTTTTTGAGATGTAAATCGGGCACCAGAAACGATAAAAATTTTTTATTTTACCGAAATTTTATTGTTTTCGTAAGTCGCTTGTACTTTACCAAGCATGTTCAATAATTGTAGTACTTCTTCTATTTTCTGATCGCGTTCGGCAAGGAAATGCAAGCGGTAATTCATCGCTTCGCGGGTTTTCGAATTCTACCCGTATATTATACCACCGCCTAATTCACGCATGATCTCAACCACGGATTCATTATCAAAATAGAAATATCCTTCCGTCCATAAATAGTAATTGTCCGTGTCAACTTCCCGCACGTTAAAAGTCCCGTCTCCTTGTAAATGAGCGTCTTGCCCGGGTTGTATTACCACTTCCGAGTACGAATCCTTGTTCTTCACTTTCACGCTTCCTTTTAACAAGGTCACGTGTAAATCATCGAGGGACGTAAGTCTAACATTAAACTCGGTTCCCAAAACTTCCGTCGTGATATCGCCGGATTTCACGATAAAGGTCTCTGGGAATCGGGCGTTACCTTGAAATAACCTTCTCCCTCTAGCTCGACTACCCGCTTTGTTCCCCGGTAAAACGACTGGGATATTTCAGGCGGCTCTCGGCATTTAACCATACTTGAGTACCATCTGCCAGACGAAGTTGATAGGCTCCGCATCTAGGGGTTGTCCAAGGTATGTATCTCTGTTTGCCCGGATCGTTTGCTGGTAATCCACCTCTCTTCTCCCGGGTGATTCCCGTCTCTCGCAATAGGCTGTCGGCCTGAGGTGCGGACAGTGATACCATACGCCCGTCACCCGTGGACAATAGGACTTCTTGAGATTGCGAGCTGGCGGTAAAAGCCACGATCGGTTGGTTAACCGGGACAGGGGCTGTCCGATCGAACATCTGCCAACTGAAAAATAAAAGCACAGAGGCTGCCACACCTATCGAGATACCGATCCACAATTGTTTTCCTTTATTTTTACCGGAGATTCTACTCTGCCGGAAGTTATTCCATTCTTTATTCACATCAGGTTTCAAGGACGCATGACAACGTACAAACGCCTGCCTATAATCCCCTAGCAAGCGAGCATCTTCCAGTTCTTTCGGATCATCCAGAATTGCATCAAGCTCCTCCTGATTCAACGAGCCGGGATCATCCAAAGCATCCAGCAAATCCTTTTTATTTTTCATATCCTGATCATCCATGTTTATTAACGACCTAATTTATATTAATACGTTTAGACCTCATTTTCGGGCACCCCCTCCGAGCCATTATTTATATGAAATTCTTCCCGCAATAAACGCAAGGCTTTCATAACGTGCTTTTTTACCGCACTAGGACTGATGTTTAGCATCTCCGCAACCTCTGCATATTTTTTCGGTTAAAATAACATTCTTCCATGATATGCTTTGTCTGCGGGGTTAAACTATCTAATACTTTATATATCCGTTCAATCTTCTCGTTTTCCTCATCCAGCCCCGCATCCTCTTCCGAAAGCATACGGGAATACAATGCCACGTAATTCTCTTCCACCTTATTGTGACGGAACGTGTCTATACTTTTATTCCGCACGCTCTGGAAAAGAATCGCTACCACATTCATCTTCCGAAAGTTCTCGTAGTTTTTCCACACGTACTCGAACGCATCATTCACCACATCCCGACTGACCTCCGCATCATTCAAAAACTGATAAGCATAGTAGTACAGACGGGAATAGTTCCCCGTGTACAGTTCTTCGAACTCTTTTCCATACCTCAAGCTTTTCAGCATATTCAATCCTGTTTATCCGCCTGCTAAGTTAATAGAAATTCATGGAACACGTACTCTTGATTTGCATATTCTTTAACTTTGTAACTATATAGCAACGATTTATATTTACTTTTTATTACATTTGTCCTACTAAATAATATCACCGTGATGGACCTGCAAATCATTCAAGATAAAATTCATGAAATCCGAGGACAAAAGGTCATGCTTGACTTCGATCTGGCTGAAATGTATCAAGTTGAAACCCGGGTATTGAACCAAGCAGTAAAACGTAACACAGAACGTTTCCCCGAAGATTTCATGTTTCAACTCTCAATTACAGAATGGGAAAACATGTCATCACAAATTCTGATGACATCTCGAAATAAACGCCCGAAGTCAGCTCTACCACTTGCGTTCACCGAGCATGGTGTGGTAATGCTATCCAGTGTACTACGAAGTGGCATCGCTATACAAACAAGTGTTCTAATAACACGTGCTTTCGTGGCGATGCGACAACTATTGCTAAATCATCCTATGGATAGAGTTTCACTCCTCCAGCAGGAAATGAAAGAACTCAAAAGTACCTTGAAGAAGTTTTTACCGACTATAATGATATTAACGATGATACCCGGATGCAACTCAATTGATAAACCAAACCCTAGCAGAGTTACAAGCAAAAGACCGGGGCTTTAAGGAAAGAAAGAAAGAATCGGGTATGAGTTACCGGGATGTGAAAATGAAAAATTATAAAGCTCAAACTCTTTTCTATACTTCAAGCTTTTCAGCATATTTAATCCCTGTTTATCCGCCTGCGAAGTTAATAGAATTTCATGGAACACGTACTCCTGATTTGCATATTCTTTAACTTTGTGGCTATATAGTGATGATTTATATCTATTTTTACTACATTTATCCTACTAAATAATATAACCGTGATGGACCTGCAAATCATTCAAGATAAAATTTATGAAATCCGAGGACAAAGGGTCATGCTTGATTTTGATCTGGCTGAATTATATGGAACAGAAACAAAATATTTGAAACGTTCCGTGAAGAATAATTTAAAACGATTCCCATCGGATTTCATGTTCGAGTTGACAAAAGAAGAGTTCGATAGTTTGAGGTGCAGAAATTGCACCTCAAACCAAAAGAGGTGGCAATAGATATATGCCTTTTGCTTTCACGGAATTAGGTGTCGCCATGCTAAGTAGCGTCCTTAATTCAGAAATCGCTATCGAGGTAAACATGGGCATCATGCGAGCTTTTGTCGCCGTTCGACAGTTAATAGCCAACTCTCCAACAGATAAAATAGGGGAAATTAAAAACGAATTGAAAGAACTGAAAGAGTATATCAAGGAAATGTTTGCCGACCAAAACGATATAAACGAGGACACCCGAATGCAACTCGAACTAATCAACCAAACACTTGCCGAATTACAAGTAAAAAAATCGAGGGACTAACGAACGAAAAACGAATCGGCTATCAATTACCGGAATGCAATAATAAATAAAAGCTAAAAAGTAAGTTCTCCCTGCTTAACTTTTAGCTTTTAACTTTCTGTACCCCCGGGCAGAATCGAACTGCCATTTAAAGTTTAGGAAACTTCCGTTCTATCCGTTGAACTACAAGGGCCCTTATTTGGACTGCAAAACTAATCGAAAAAACGTTTATTCCAAATCAATCTTATCAACTAATCATGAATATCACGCAAATATCTATCCACAATCGATTATTCCTCATCAGAAAGGGCCGCAACCTTCTGTTGGAAATACGTCTGCAACTGCGGGTCTTGTGATTGCAAAGACATCATAAATGCCTGATTGAAACACTCTTTAGCTTTCTGTTTATTCTCCAAAGTCAGATAACAATCCCCCATGGATGCGACAAATACGGCCTTTTCACTTTACCTCCATGGGAAAAAGAAATCAGTTTATCCAACCAAAGTAAAAGCTTGGGTGGCCGACTCACGTGTTAATTTATTTTGCATTTTCACCAATAAGTTCATCGCTGCATTTTGGTAATCCTCTTTCCCGGCCAAGTCCCCCATTTTCTCCAAATAATCACGTTGAAGTTGGATGTATTTCTCCTGATCTTTTTCACGAAACAAGGTGTACAAGGCATCCGCCTTGGCGGTCATCAGATATTCCACCGGTAAACTTTTTGTCTGCACGACATCGAAAATCGGTTTCAAATCCCCTGCAAACGAGCCAATACTTGTTTGTATTCCAAGTCTCCAGCCATAGCTAAATTATTGACCAAAGTGTTCACGTATGAAGCCAAATAAGAAATCAACATCTGAGCCGGAATAATTTTTTCGCATACTCTTCGTAGTGCTTTGATCACGAATTCCACTGGGTCGTTTTCTCCTCCCACTTTTTGACAGTAAAGCACGATGATGCCAAAGTCTTTCTCGTTGATCATCTCCTCTCGAGGTTTAGCGTTCCAATAGGTTTGAAATAACTTTTTCCACGCGATCTTGCCACTTTTCCGCATCCGATCGAGAGGTTAATCCCAAGGAATAAATCGGCATCTCCCGCAATATTTGCCCCATGAGCGCAAGATTGTCTTTATCCTGTCGATATTGCTCCCACAGCATATCAACGGAAGGTTTCTCACCTGTCAGGACTTGCGCCCAATAGATAATGTGCTCGGGGGGTTACGCCACCTAACAACCGCTTGATCTCTTTTCCCGGGGAATCAAGGAAAAGCAAGGTTGGTAATCCTTGGATTTGGAATTGTCGAGCAACTTGCTGATCCTTGGAAATATCCACTAGCACTCTAACAAAACGAGATTCGAAATATTGGGCCAATTCCTGAGATTCACCGATTTGCCGTGCAAATTGAACGCTTGGCGCAAGTCCTTCTGCCACGAAATTGACGAAAACAAGTTTATTTTCGATTTCGCTTTCTCAACTGCCTTTTAGGTTCGTTTCCCACGAGACAGAGGTCTGTCCCCGGGAAACAAAATAGAAAACTACACAAAATGATCGCAATCACGCATTTTATTCTGTTCATAAAACCTCCGTTTCTTTCTATTCCAAAATGAACGTGAACGCTTCTTCCACGACTTGGCTGTATCCAGGATTAGTCAATCTCACGGAAACCACGTACCTGCCCGGTCCCGCTTTATGTTCCAATGGATACTCCAAAGCTCCTCCACCTCCACGAATCTGCAGTTCGTCTTTAAATTTTGCGCTTCAACCTCCCCTGCAGTTGAGGTCACGGATTCCACGCTAAACATGATTTGCTCCGTACCTTGATATCCTTGCATGGCGTATGACACCCACGGGGACTGGTTTTGATGCGAATGGCATCCTTCACGGGATCCAATTCCCGGGGTACGACTAATGTGTCCGGTTCGTAACTGGCATTCTCCGAAATCAAATATCCAACTGTTTTTTCATGACAAGCATTCAGGCAACAAACAAATATTACTGCCCCGATAAATATAATTTTCCTCATAAACCTTTCCCTTTAATTTATAAATCTCTATTCAACGTAAAATTATACCCCAAGGAGTGTACCACACAATGATTGGGTTCGATGTTACTGGAAGCAATATCAATATCCACATTCGTCCCCTTCACCACGCAATAGATCCGAACGGCTCCGGCTTCCTGCACGGTACCGTAACTTCCACGCATCGTGAAGAGGTAGATCCCTTTTCCTCTAATGACAGGCATTCCATACCCCCCCTCGATAATACCTCCGGCTTTCTTGCCCCTCGGAATGTCATCCCGATAAAGTTTTCTGTCCAACACGTGACGCAGCAACACTTCCTCGCACCAAAAGCGGATCCATGTCTGCCACCCGTTCTATGTTATTCTCCAACATGTAACGACGAATCGAATGATTGGTCGGTCCTAAAAAGGTGATCTCCGGGTGATCCGGGTCCTGCCCCTCAAACAAACGTACCATTTTTTCACCCGCATGACGTACCATTAATGCCGTTGAATCCCAGTCATAAGAATGTCCCGGCGCTTCCATGTATTCTAACAGGCTCCCGTCGAAACGCCCATTACTTAAACCGCTCTTGATAAATTGGTCTTTCGTACACCCACCTGCCACAAAAACAAATAGGGCTAACAATCCAAATAAATATCTTGTTTTCATACTCTTTATTTTTGTAAGAATTTATTCAATACACATTATGACGCATTAAATCGTTATTTGTCATCGCTTTAAGGGCTATATCCATATATAGAGCTCCATCCTTAATATCTTGATCTGTCAGTTTCCCGAAAGCTTCCGGTAGCTCTCTCCGCACGTAGTCAATGCCGTTACGCCGAATATCATAAAAACGGTGATCTTCAAATAACAACTCTTTTTCCCTTTCTCTGAAGATAGCCAATTGTAAATCGCCTTCCGCAGCCGTATACTTGTGTTCATCGTTCCCATACGCCCTTTTCCGAATCTCGTTCAAATCGATTACCGCATCCGGGTTATTCTGACGGCGCGACACTCTGCCCGCAGCAACATGATATCTGCCAATCGCCAAATGACTTTATTCATATCCATCCCGAGATAACGCTGTGTTCCCCAATACGGATCGGTCTCGATGATACCATAACGGAATTTATTTATGTACGTTTTCTTTACGTTCTTTTTATTCTAAATTTCCCTACCACGTGATCATTCGTACCATACGATAACACGCATTTCAATATCTTATCGGCAGTCTGTACCGTGAATAAAAGAATCGCTTCAACTCCCCAAAATAAGCCTCTCGACGTCGGTCTTCCGGATCGAACATTTCCCGTACATGACTTTTGAAAAGCATCAAGTTGTAGTATTGATTGATATTGGTATAATAGGTAGGAATGCCCACGTAAACTTCCGAGGCATACGCGGAAGAATAAGAGTCAATCGCATCATCCTCAATGTTCTGTGAACTTCCCAGATCGATTCGCGACTGCCACGTTTCATGACTTCTGTGCAAACGGCTTCCGGTGAAGCTGCCAAGGCATAATTCCCCGCTTGATTCTCAATGATCATCGTGCAGTATCTTTCGGCTTCAACCAAATATTCCGGTTGTTCCTCGATCGTGGCCCGCCATGCGTAAAGATGAGCCAACAAGGCCGCAGCCGCTCCTTTACTTCCATATTGTTTGGTTGTCCGGCTCTTCCCTCATCATCTACCAACTCCTCATAAACAGGCAATTCCAAGGCTTTTAACGCCCATTTAGTCGCTTCTTCCAATACATCATGCACGGAACTTCGCAAGTTTACCAAAATAGGTCGTACCTTTCGTGATAGGAACCTCACCCCAACGTTGTGCTAAAAGGAAGTAAGCCACACCTTTAGCAAAACAAGCCTGTAATTCCCAAGGTTTCAACTCCTCTTCGGTCAAGGGGAAACGATGCAGGTTGTCCAAAATCAAATCAGCCGAATTGATCACCCTGTAAAATTTCTCCCATGATTTATTCACGTAATACGTGTAATCCAATGTACGAGGCCCGCTAATGTACCTACTCACGGCTGAATCGATCATCTCTCCTGCAAATAAATGCGGGTTTTGTTCTCCTGTCTCGCACATCATGCTTCGTATATCCAACTGCAGGGAAGTCAACAAAGCCTCCGCGTCTTTCGTCGTCTTAAAATAATTGGTAAAGGTTGTATCGTTCTCCGGTTCCACGTTGATCACATCCGCACACCCGAATAACAAAACCATGCTTAATATACAAATATATATGCTCCTCATCGCTTAGAAATTTAAAGTTAAACCAACCGTCATCTTACGAGGTAACGGGTACTCGATACCAAAGTCCACTCCCTTGTACACGTCAATCACTTCCGGATTCGCCCCCGAATAATTACTCAAATAGAACAAGTTTTCTACCGTAAAGAACATGCGGGCTCCTTTCAGACTGATTTTTTTAGCCCATTTGGCAGGCAAATCACACCCCAAGGTAATCTGCTTCAAACTGATCGCATGCACGTTCTCGATATTACTATCCATCATCACGTCTGTTGCCGTACCCATACGAGCCAATTTTGCATGATCACCCGGCTTTTCCCAATAAGACAAATTGGCAATATCCACGAACTTAGGACCGGTAGATATGGTATACTCCCGGGCATTGATCATCTTACGCCCCAACTCGTAGTTGAACAACATACTCAAATCGAAGTTTTCCAACGGATCTCGTTAACCCATCCCCATGCGCTTTCGGTTGCGGTGTTCCGGCATAGTACATATCACTACCATTAATCATGTTGTCACCATTCAAATCTTTAATCTTGTAGGTTCCAACCTTACCACTCATCGGTGAAGCACAAGAGACGCCTCCAAAATATTTCTTATTCCCCCAAATATCATAATAGACCGGCACTTCATCTTCTGAGTTGTAGAATCCTTCAGCATCGTACACGTATATCCCGAATAAAGGACGCCCGATGACCATACCGCCTTCATCTCTTTTGCTGTATGATTTTCAAAGCGATTCCAGTTTCGTGAAGCATTGAATTTCATTCGCCAGCTTATAGGGCCTTCTCTCGCAAAATATCTGCTTCTAATTCTAACTCTATTCCCTCGTTCGATACTTCCATCGCATTTTCCGTACGCTTGTTCACCAACAAAATAGTTTCCGGAAGTGGAACGCTGTAAATCAAGGACGAGGTCAATTTATAGTAATAGTCCAACTTAACTTTCAAACGATAATTCAACATATCCAAATCCAACCCGATATTGTATTGCTCCGATTTTTCCCAAGTTAAATCCGGACTAATGGCCGAACCTGCCGTAATTCCACTTTCGCCTTGAAAGGTCCCTTAACAACACGCATCAAACCATGAGGCCATGTAAGGATCGTTAAACCCTGTCCTGAAGTCCCGTAACTGGCGTAGTTTTCCCCAATCCAAGAAGAGCCCATTTCATAAAGCTTTTGCGAGAATGCCCAACCTAATCCAAGCGAAGGGAAGTTTCGCCCACTTGTTAGCCTCCCCGAAAGTAGACGACCCGTCACGACGGAAGGTGAATTCCATCAAATAGCGTTGTTTCCAGTTGTAACTGAAACGACCGAAATAGCTGACCATCGCCTTTTCCGAAAGAAGAACTATGAACGGTGGGCCAGTCCTCTACCAACATACCTATAATCTCTCACATCCACACTCCAAATCCGGATGTAAGCAATATCACTGGCTCCTCCTTTACCCCAACCACCAATCGTGTAAGTTTGGTTTTTTTGCGTTGAATCAACAACAACTCGAAATTGTGTTGTTCATTTTAAAGTCAATTTGTAGCGTAACAACTCTTCATTTGACATAGCGATAGAACGCATGATATTGCCTTCTGATTTATTCTCGTGGTTAATCTTATCCAAATCGCTTGGGTAAACGTGTCCCTATTATTTCCCTGTGAATAATCTCGACACTTCCTTTAGCCGAAAAGCTGTCAATCCTTTGAATAATTTGTATTCCAGTAAATGCTTCCCATCCCACGCAAGTCATCACTCTTGTCATCAGTCTTGTTCATATCATCAACCAAGCATCTACTCTCGCGCAGGCTGATAAAGTGTACTCTGTTTGGTTGGCTACGGTCATGTGTTCGAACGATTGTGATTTAGCGCATGACGGGTATTCTACTACGATCCACGTACGCACCATACAACTGCATATCCATACGTAGCTTTTCACTCGGTGTCGCAGAACAAGTTATAGCCCACGTTGATACGTTGATATGAACTTGAGTTCATAATCCCGTTTCCGCAAACCAACCGGCACCCATCATGTAGGTAAAACGTTTTGAACCACCACTTTGCCTGAAGATTAGCATTGGTAATCTCTCCTTTTTCGAAAAGCGTAATCCACCAATTCGTTTGGTTATTAAAGAAAGGGGTTCAAGCTATCCTGCAAATAATCAATCACGTTGACTTTTCATGTCCGTTACCCCAGAACTTATCATACTCCCCGAATTTTTTATACGCCTCGAATCTTGTTGACATGGGATAAACTAAGCCGGGAATCGTATTATCATTGCCCGGGCCGAATAGTGACATATTTTGAATTTCCACCACCTCTCTAAGCGCCCTCCTGTTTGCGGGGAGAAGCCATTAATCGAAGCAGTATAAGAGACGTTCGCTGAGAATTTAGTTTCTCCCACACGTCCCTTTTCGTGGTAATTAAGATTACCCCGTTACCCGCACGGGAACCGTAAATGGATGCGGCAGAGGCATCTTTCAGCACTTCAACCGATTCGATCATCGACGGGTCTATGTCAGCCATCGTGTTCGTTCCCGTCACCGGGGATACAAAAGAATGCATGGGCACACCATCAACCACGTACAAAGGGGAACCGTCACTCGCCCCCATCCGTTAACAGAGTTGAATCCCGAATCGCTACAACCGAAGCACTTCCCGGCGCTCCCGACTGGTTAATGATATTTTAATCCCGACAACACGCCCTTGCAACATGTTCATCAAGTTAGCTGTTGGAAGTTCCTTCATGTCCTCGGCCTTGATTGAAGATATGGCACTCACGACTTCTTTCCGATTTTGAAGTACCATAGGCCCGTACAACGACTTTCATCGACACCCACGACTTCCTCTTGCAGGGAACCCGAATCGTGTCCTTTGCCGCGTTTTCTCCGTGAATTCAACAATTTGTTTTTTGTAACCCACGAAAGAAAATTCTAATTTTCCTTTCAACATAGAATTTTCACGGCAAATTTACCATGCGCATCCGTAGCCGTTCCGACAGCCGTTCCTGCCAATTGGATTGTCACACCGGCATGGGTTGATTTTTCTCATCCTGCACGAACCCTCGCAACGTGATAGATGTTACTTGTACCGAATCTCTCGCAAATACCGGTTTTAATGATCACCATACCTCAAGAAGCTCGAATTGATATTCCCGACCAAGAAGTCGCGACAACACTTCCATTAAATCCGTTTTTTTGAACTTGTATGGTCACCTTGCTGTTCATATCCAATTCTCGATTGCTAAAAAAGAAATCCAAATCAGTTTGCCTTTTCAACTCGTCAAAACATGCCTTAACGTCATATCTTTCACGTCCAAGTTTACAACTTTTACTTGGCCTATTGCGAAGCATGTACTTCCAACAATCCTATGACTAAAAAAAGAAAAAATGTTAATTTCATAACTAAAATAATTTTGACCGGGGGGCTAAAATAGCCCACGATACATCTCTCGATTTTTTCATACTTTTGTAATTAAGTTTAAACTTTATTCTAACAAGCTACTGTAATAGCTGGTTAGAAAATTTGATTTTAACTATTCCGGTATTTGCTGTAACAAATACCGGTTTTCTTTTTATGATTTACTGTTACACATTTACCTCGAACATTGAACTTCACCCGTGTTGTTTTTTCTATGATTTCGAAATATCTGTCCTGCCGTAAAATCACGCCGAATCACTCCCGTGAAGGGGTAAGATTTCAACTCCTCATCGACAAAAATACTTCTATATCATACCACCGCTGTAACTGTGACATGATATTTTCCAACGTCATATCATTAAAATAAAATTTACCATCAATCCATGACACGAATCTCGTAAACATCCACCTCTTGCACGCTAATTTTCCCATGTCGAAAATCGGACCTGTTGATTCGTTCTCATCACGACTAGACTTTCCCCAGACATATCTTGAATATCGACTTTCCCAGACACCAATGTTGTCAGAATATTACCTTGATCTTTATAGGCATTAATATTAAAAGAAGTTCCCAACACCTTGACTATCATATCATCCACGACCACTCGAAAGGTTTTCCGGATTCTTACTTACCTCAAAATATCCTTCACCTTTCAGCCAAACGTCACGCTGACTTCCAGCAAATTTTACAGGATAACGTAGTTTCCGAATCCGAGTTTAACCACACAAGCGTCCCATCAGCTAACTCCAACTTATATTCTCCCCTCTAGGCACAACAATGGTGTTATACACAATTTCTTGCTTTAGTACGCTACCCGAATCACCCGGAATATAAGAAATTTTTCCTGAAGAACCTACTCGAACCTGCATACCTTTCTCCATAATCATCGTGTCATGTTCTGTTGTAGTTAAGTCCATACGCTGTCCACTAGAAAATAAGATATAAGAGCAATACGTACGGAACGAAGTATTACT
>VOFG01003088.1_pt1 | contig 47070 bp, 67 predicted proteins | sample 5384171 | NCBI WGS metagenome assembly VOFG01 (sample SAMN12384726, study PRJNA508395) | human gut metagenome | isolation source: healthy gut F | host: Homo sapiens
GAAATATGAACCAATGAGCAAACCGATTTACCTGTTGAGGGGAAGCATAGTGATGACAACAATAAGGAAAAATCCTTATCTGCTGACTTTGGGTGTCAACGGAACTGGAATTGAAAAGCATTGCCAAATTCGCCCAGTTGCCGCGAAATACACATGTGGTGGTAATATCATTAATTAATGAACATGCAATGGATTGCATAGTAGATGTGCGTCCTTATACCGAACACACTAGAACCCGATTTCGGGTTATAAAAAAAAAGGAAAGATTTCCTTAAATAACTTTATACAGGAAAATATGAAACGCAACATTATTTATAGTCTTACAGGTATGCTGATATTTGTCTTGACTGCCTGTACGGATGATTGGCTGAACAACGAAGGCGAAAGAATGCCGGAAGGAGAAGTCAGTGTGAGTGCTACTGTAGAGTTTCTTCCTTCTTCCGGCTCTGGATGTAAACACTGTACGGCAGGAGATGTAATCAAAGACATCAATGATCTTTGTGTTGCTGTATGATGAGGAAGGAAATCTGGTGAAATCGTACTATCTTCTTCCGAAAGGTACTGCTTCAACGGAAACTACAGATAGATTCGATGTTGATGATATTGACCGTGCAGACACAGATGCGGAAGGAGGCAAAACGGCGGAAGCCAAAACCAAACGGGCTACCTTCAAGTTAGCTCAAGTTCCTTACGGCTATTATTATATGTATGCGGTAGCAAATATGGGTAACTTGGCTGAGTTAGAAAAAGATAATATACAAACAGTCGATAAACTGAAATCGATTAATCTGACATGGGAAGCAGAAAACTGGTTCGCGACAGAAGAAACTGCTGATGGAAAAGTGACAAGAGCTACTAAAAACCATCAGATGTTTGGCTACTTCACAACAAAAGAGAATGCACCTGCGGGGGCTAACCGCAATACGGAAAGGCTTCACGAGTAGCTATAAATAAGAAAGATATGGAATTGCACGCATGGATTCGCCGCGCAGCTTCCAAAGTAACCATTGCTTATGATGCCACTGGATTGAAAAGAAGGAGTTTTTATTTATTTGAAATCGGTTCAGATAAAGGATATTCCTGTTAATTGCTACTTGGGAAAAACAAACACACCAAGTGAAGATGAACAATCGTCTTTAATAAAAGACGGAGAAATCATAAAGTATTATACAGGAACTACCCCACCTGCATTTGACGAATTTTATCCGGTACGTTTAGCTACGGGGAGAAAGCTTATTACCCGTGTGAAGAGAATGGAACTTTTAAATATGGACACGAAGAGGCAGCTGATGCTTTGTTTTTCTATGAGAATATGCAGGGGGGACCAGCCATATGATAAACGCCAGGATGCAGATGGAGATAAAGAACTGGATCATCCCGGATTACCTCCTCATCTGCAACAGCCGGACAAAAGATTATTCAAAATATAGACCAAAAGATAACGTACCTTATGGTACATATATTGAAGTAGACGCTTATTATCGTTCTATTAATGAAGAAAAAGTAGGTAGTGGTGATATTAAATACCGTTTTATGCTTGGTAAAAACATTACAACAAACTATGATGCCGAACGTAATCATCACTATAAACTTACATTGAAATTTAAAAATTTTGCAAATGATGCAGACTGGCATATCGAATATGCTGAACCGGAACCAGGTATTGAGGTGCCCAATCCTATTATATTTCCTATTTATATAACAGAACGATGGATTTGCCTATAAAATAAATCCTGGTTATGCGAAAGTGGAAAGTGTGAAAGCGGAAATACTCAACAATGGTTGGGCGCCTATTGGTGCAGATGCTAATAATTTTGATTATTATCATTTTGATTTGGAAGGCAAGAATGTATGGAATGGATTTCTTTCTTTGCGCCGTACTACTGCAACCATACTTACGACAACAAAAGCAGATGCTAATGAGGATTCAGGTATTGTTTATGCAGAAAGCAACCAGGAATACTATAACCGAACTCAACGAGGAAATCGCGAATATGCCGTAGATCCAGGCATTCACGAAGATACTGAATATGGTAATTATTCTGTGCGTAAAGAAGAGGGGACGAATATACTTCATATGAGTATACCTTTATATACACGTGCGAAACAGATGATTGCAAAAACTAGTTATACCGGGGAATAATCCATATGTAGCCTACCGGCGTCAGGCAAAAATAAAAAATAACCGCGACTTTATCGCAGGGTGAGCCATTAACAGAAATAGTTGATATATTCCAGGTACGTCGCGTAGTCAATCCTAAAGGAATATATCGACGGCATAATAATGACAAGCCTTTCCATGTTGTTTTAAAACGTTTGGCACGGGAGAATGCTACAAATTTCGAAGAATTTACTTCCGAGGGGCTTGGGGGTTTGTTGTTGCAGCGACAACGCACGAAGGATTTGTGAAGTTAGAAAAAAGTAGTAGTAACAAGTACACGAGTATAGATGAACATGGTACACTTAAGGGGCTTTCCGGTTCAGTAATTGATTTCAAATTACGTTCAATGGTACATGTGCAGAAAATGAATCCCGCCATGCCGTTATTCGTGTCAGTTATCACAACAATACTTGCAATCACCTTATATTTGTCCGCCAGGGCCATGCTCCTGTAGCTTTGCTTGACGAAGGGCGGGCTTGGCATACGTTTAATATGAAGACTCCTACGGAGGAAACAGATTCGCCGGTAGAAGAAGGGTCATTGTTTAAGTGGGGGAAACCTGAATGAAACAATTGATGCGTCAAGTAAGAAACATGAGAAAGAATATTGGATAGAAGTGCAGCCGAAAGACTTTAAAGATGATAAAGCCAAGCCACTAGAGATTGCTGGAAAAGGGACTACTAAATTGTGGGATGAAATCACATCTCAGCCTTTTAATACCCCTTTTGAAAAGCCTAAAATTAATGGAAAAGAAGTGGAAATTGCCAATTACGATGATTATAATGTATTGTATAAAAGCAAGGATATAGAAATGGGCTATGGTGTACTCTATGGTGATGATGCCGAGGAAACACTTTCCAATATCAATGAAGTATACGGATATCGTTATGATAGTTTCGGCACATATGGTATGCGTGGTTGTTTTATATATAATAAAACGGATGGGCGGAATCTATTCTTTCCGATAGGAGCGTCAGGCTATGGACATAGAAAACAAGGATATGGTGATATGAAAATTGGCAGGGCGTAGTTACTGGTCAGGGCTATATACATGGTGAGACAAAGAATACAGTTGTACTCCGTTATTCTGCTGGACGTAGTGATAAATTCAATATGACGGCAGGTGATGAGAAACCTTTGTTTTATGATTTGTATATGCGTCCGGGGGCTATCTATTGGTTACAGCAGATATATCCACCAGGGCGCGATGGAGAAAGTGATATTATGGCGTGGGATATTAATTACTTCTCTTTTGATTTTAATTTGATTTCTAAAAGTAATGTTTACGCAACTCTTACTGGTGAAAATAAAATAGAAACGCCTAAAAGTGATGCATGCTTTATCCGTTGTGTAGAGCCATGATAATCTTATTTATTAATAATGTAGCATTGGAAAACTAAGGGCTGACTTTTGGGTCAGCCCCGTCAATCTCTTTTGGTATACTATAATGATTTAAGTATAATACTGTTTGCTTTATCCACTATGGAGGCGTCTAACGAGGCTAGATAAATACGTGTTGTGTTTTCGGAGTCATGTCCCATAGCTTCGCTAATAACCGAGATAGAGATATTTTTACTCTTGGCAATGTTTGCCCATGCATGGCGGGCGACATATGTTGTTAGTGTGACGGGGATCTCTAACATTTGTCCTATTACCTTCAAATTTTCTATTAATCAAATGTGAGGCATTTTTATATTCTCTTCTTGGGTCTTTACCGTTGTTTTTGATGATAGGTAGTAGATAAGAGGCTTTCTATAGTGTTATATTTATCGACAATTTTTGCATGGGCTTTTCCCACTTAATGAACAATTGTTGGTCGGTTTTATGTCTGCGATAGGACAGAACCCATTCTGCAGATCTTTCTTTTTTCAGATATGCCATGTCAATGAACGACATTCCGGTGTAGAACGAGAACATGAAGATGTCTCTTGCATAATCCATCAAAGGGTTTGTGCTCAGATTCAAATTTTGTATTTGGCGAATTGTTTTTAGAGATACAGTTTCGTTTTACTGTTTTGTCAATACCGGTATACACATACTTGAACGGATATTGTTGTTGTGTTAACTCTTTTTCTACAGCACGATTGTATATTGCTCGAGATTCCGCATATAATATGAACAGCTGTTTGGACAGACACCGCAGTTTTTAAGGTATATTTCATATTTTATCATCAGATTGGAATTTACATCTTCAAGTAGAACGTCACCATTATTGTCCATAAAACGCTTGAAACTGTTGTATGCTGAGGCATAAGACTCGGCAGTGCGTTCTTTGCCGATTTGTTTTAGTTGTATAATAAGATCTTGTGCGAATGATAGAAAACTGTATTTATTGATGGGGGAATACGGAATAGCTCTATTATTTTTCCGGAGGTAAAAGGATTGCCCGAATGTTCAAGTTTTGAAATGATATTTTTCAGTCTATGCATGTCTTCTGCTATTCGGCTTGTTAGTTGAGCGAGAAAACGTCGTCTTATGTCATTATTGTCCGGAAGAATGATGCAAGCCAAATGCTTATCCCATTCTGAAGGAAAAATTTTATAGCCGGTATTGATTTGCCTGGTTACTCTGGCATGAATGATTTGATAGAACAATACGCCTTCTTTTTGTTTTCACGGAAGAGGTACGGAATTTGATTTTTATTGTTGCCATATCTACATGATTTGTTATATTAAACTATAAATAAATGAATATAACAAATGAGCATTTATCTGTCTTTTTATAAAATTAATCCTTTGTCATACAGAAAAAAATGCCTGATGGAAACATTTTATTTATCATTCATTTAGGATAATAGAAAACATATTTGCTATAGAAAAAGTTTGTTCATTAAATGAATTTTAGTGGGCGAAAAGCCTGTTGCTTAACATGAGATAATGATTGAATAAATGCTGTACCAAAATCAATTGCAGAATGGTATCATATTTATGTTGATTCTCATTCCTATTGGATTTTACCTGTTCCAGAAAAAAAAATCCCTGAATTTTGAAAAAAATCAGGGATTAATATTGTCTTGCTTTTTAAAAAAAGGTGGTGCCACCAGGAATCGAACCGGGGACACAAGGATTTTCAGTCCTTTGCTCTACCAACTGAGCTATGGCACCTTTCTCGTTTGCGGGTGCAAAGATAAGTATATTTTTTAATACTGCAATAACTTAGAGAGAATTTTTCGTCTACTTAGGGAGAAAGAAAAAAACTTTTCTTTCTAGGTAGAATAAATATGCAAATGTAGTATCATTTATTCGGTATATTTTATACTTTTACGAGTCAAAACGATCAGGGCACTACAAACAATAGAATATATTATTATGGCATTACAGTTTGTTACAGTTGTTTTATTAGCTGGATTCATTTATCTACTGATTAAGTATCAGTCGGTTAAGAAGAAAATGATATTGGAAACATCTGTAATGCTGCATGAATCCAAAGAGTTGACTTCCATACTACAGAATATAAACGTTTACTATCTGTTGATTGACAGAGACCTCATCGTCCACAATACCAATTATTATACACTGAATCATTTGACTCCTGCGCAGGGGAGAAGAAAAAAGAGTCGGAGATTTATTGCATTGCAGAAATGCGATAGTAGCCGGAGAATGCGGGGAAACATGAACAGTGTAAGTTGTGCTGTATACGTACATCTATAAGCAAGGCTTTTTATGAGAAGAGAAACTTTAAGAAACTGGATGCCTCTATGCAACTTTTAAGTGAGGATGAAAAGACGGTTATTCCCTGTGATGTTTCTGTTTCGGGCACTTATCTGAAAATAAATGGTGAAGAACGTATGGTGCTGACAGTCTATGATGTGACGGAACTTCGAAATATGCAGCGCCTGCTGGATGTAGAAAGAGAAAATGCGATTTCTGCCGACAAACTTAAGTCTGCCTTTATCGCTAATATGAGTCACGAAGTCCGTACTCCGTTGAATGCCATTATCGGATTCTCTGGGTTGATGGCTACGGCTACCAGCGAGGAGGAAAAGAAGATGTATACCGATATTATCTCTGAAAATAATGAGCGGTTATTGCGACTGGTAAATGATATCTTCGATCTTTCGCAAATAGATGCAGGCGTGTTGAACTTTGTATATTCGGAGTTTGATGCCAATGATCTGCTGAGGGAGCTGGAAGGACTTTTCGGAATGAGGCTGAATGAGAATCCTTTGGTGACACTGGTCTGTGAAGCACATCTGGAACCGATTATGATGCATTCGGAGAAGCAGCGTATTATTCAGGTATTGACGAACTTGCTTCATAATGCGATGAAATTTACTAAAACAGGTGAAATCCGTTTCGGATGTCGTATGGAAGGCACGGATGAATTTTAGGTAGAATGAACACTTAGTTTTTCGGGAGATGAGGGAACAGGGCTTGACTGACACTTTCGCAAACAATTGTTCATAATCTTGGGGAAGGCGTATCCTTATCTTTGTCTCCGCTTCCCAGAGACGTGCTGGTTGATGCAGAACTTCCGCTCGAAGGAGCAGAGCTGTTTGATGAACTCGGACCGGAAGCGGTTGTGCTTGGCTTGGTAACACTCGGACTTGCAGTAGCAGGTTGAGCCTGTACTTCCCAGTGGAAAGGTTCGAAATTGGAATTCGGATCTACCCAAGACGGTTTCTTGGACGCATAGATGATGAACGGGGCAACAACTACGATGATTGCACCGATAATCAATACAGAGAACCAAACGGTATTGCTACCGGTTGAAATCTGGCTAGGCGGGATAAAGCTGAGGATGAAGGCAAGTAACGAACCACAGAAACCAAGACCACCGACGAACCACATCAAACCGTTACCGGACTTACCGATACGGAACGGACGGTTCAGTTTCTCCATCTTATACCGCAATGCGATAGCTCCAGAGAACATCAATAGGTACATAATAAGGTAAAGAATAACTGTCAGCTGTGACAAAATCTGATAAAAACTCTGTACAGAAGGCATAACGACGAACAGTAAGCTCAGTACTGTTACAGCAAGACCTTGCACGAACAGGATATTTTTTTGTACACCCAGTTTGTTTGTCTTCTGGAAGAACGGAGGCATATAACCGGCCTTTACCTACAGCAAATATACCTTTTGATGGACCGGCAACCCATGTCAATACACCGGCTAATACTCCGAATGCCAGAGCAATAGCAATGATCGGTGATAACCAGGAAGCGTGGATGTATTTAAAGTAGTTGTCAAAGCCAACAAGCAAACTTTGGGTAAGGTTGATGTCTTTGGCAGGAATGATAACACCTAGTGCAAACGTACCCAAAACGAAGATGAGAACTGTGATAAGTGCACCGATAAATACGGCTTTCGGATAGTTTTTGGAAGGATTTTCCACGTCTTTTACGTGGATACCACCCATTTCCATACCGGCATAAAACAAGAAGATACTAGCAGCGAGAACGACATTGTCGAAGTTTGTGAAGTCGGGGAAGAAGCTACTATGGAAATCCATATTGGACTGTCCTCCGGTTGCCAGGTAAATGATTCCTAGGATAATCAGCAGAGCAGCCGGGATAATTGTACCCTACCATACCACCGATTTTGGCAACCTTACCGACCCAGCTCATACCTTTCAATGAAATGAAAGTAGCCAGCCAGTAAATGATAAGCACTACGATAAGCGTATAATACTTGTTGTTTGCCAGTGACATATCGTGTACGTCGTTCATTCCGATGAAGGCAATGGATACGGCACCGAATGTCAATACTGTCGGATACCAGATTGTACTTTCAATCCATTGCACCCAGATAGCGAGGAATCCCAACTTTTTGCCGTAGGCTTCGCCTACCCACCGGAATACACCACCCTGTTTATCCTGAAACATTGCCGCCAGTTCGGCTGCAACGAGCGATGTCGGGATCAGGAAGACAATCGCTGCGAAAAGATAGTAGAAGGCCGAACTCATTCCGTATACGGCCTCGGCTGGCAGTCCACGCAATGATACTACCGCCGTAACGTTCATGATAGCCAGGGTAAACACGCCTAGCTTCTCTGCATTTTTAATATTTGCCATAAGTTAAGGTTTTAAGTGAAAAATATTTTAAAGTCAGTCTTATAACAACATTTAGCGTGAGATGTTTTCAGCAATCTCTTTCAAAGTTCGTTAATTAACATCGATAAACTGCTCTTTTGTCAAATCTCAATTTTTCTGTTTCAAAACAATCGCTTTCTCAGATTGTTTCTAAGCATTATAAGTTACATACGAATCATTTTATTATAAATTAAGTAGTTATGAAATCAGCGCTTTCCGATTTTATTCTAGGGAAAAAGGGGATTTATGGCATTCTCCACATTATTATATTGGTGATGTCTCTTTTTTTCTGGTTATTAGTATTTCGATCGATACGTTTAAGGGGATTCCTTTTTATACACAGTCCTCGTACATGAAGATCCAGTTGTGGATTTGCATCTGGTTCCTGTTCGATTTTGTACTGGAGTTTTTTCTGGCGAAACACAAAGGACGTTATTTACGGACGCATTTCATTTTCCTGTTGGTAGCCATTCCTTATCAGAACATTATTGCTTATTATGGATGGACTTTTTCTCCCGAAATTACTTATCTACTCCGTTTTATTCCTTTGCTGAGGAGGGGGATATGCGCTGGCGATTGTGGTCGGCTGGCTGACGTACAATAAGGCTTCGAGCCTGTTCGTCTCCTATCTGACGATGTTGCTGGCAACGGTCTATTTCTCCAGTCTTGCCTTCTTTGTCCTTGAACATAAAGTAAATCCGCTTGTCCATAGTTATGGGGATGCATTGTGGTGGGCATTTATGGATGTAACTACTGTCGGGTCGAATATAATAGCGGTAACGGTGACCGGTAGAGTGTTGTCCGTACTGTTGGCAGCGTTAGGAATGATGATGTTTCCTATCTTTACAGTGTATATCACGAATCTTATTCAGCAGTCCAACAAGCGGAAGAAGCAATATTATGCAGAAGAGGAGGAAGAAAAGGAGAAGGCTGTCGGACAAGAAACTCCGGCGCAATCCGTACAAGAGGCAAAACATAATGCTTTTTATAAAAGATAATATCCTTCATATTGAAGTATAACCGGGAAGAAGAAAAAAGGTTACTATCTGCAGACAGTAACCTTTCATTTTTTCATAGAGAGAGTCGTTAATCAACTATAGTGATACGATTGTTACCAAATACATTCAATCTTAGTTTGTTCATGATGTATTCGATAGCCAACTGAGCTTTTACAGAGTTACCCGATCCGTCCAAAGGAGGAGCGAATGCAGCGATACCGAATTGTCCGGGAATACGCCCATTACCCCACCACCTACACCTGTTTTTGCAGGGATTCCGGAAGTGTACATCCAGTCACCGGTATGTTCGTAGAAACCTACTGCAGCAATCATGGCTGTGATTTTAGGAGCAAGGCTAGCATCGAAAACTTCCTTTTTAGTCACTGGGTTCACACCACCATTGGCAATTGTCCCGGCAGCAACAGAAAGCTGTAATGCAGTAACTCCCAATGAACATTGACGCGTATAAAGGTCTAGAGACATATCCGGATCATCATAGATACGGTTGTAGTTCTTCAGTAGCCAAGCAATGGAACGGTTGTTGAAGTTAGTATCCGATTCGGACTTATACAATTCGTCTATCAGTTGAGGAGCACTGCCGCACAAGTCGGTTATGTTTCCTACGATGGCGTCCCATTTCTTGACAGAGTCGCCTATTGGCTTCACCATACTGCAAGCAGAAATAGCACCGGCGTTTACTAATGGAGTAGACGGATGGTCGCTCTCCAGTAAGATAGCGATGATTGAGTTGAAAGGCAAGCCGGTTGCATCAGCTCCGATCTTGTCCAGAATTTCCTTTGGCGCCATATTGACGTAATGCAAGGATAGCGGTATGTACTTTCGATACGGATTCTATTCCGAAGCGGTAATCAGTATCTCCCACATGGATAGTCTGCCCGTTGAGCAGGCAGACACTAATTCCGAAGAGATCTTTATTGACATTTGCCAAGTAAGGAATATAGTCGGCATTCTTGCCTCCTGTATTGGTTTTTACCTGGTCGTATGCCTCCTGTACCACTTCTTTCAATTGAGCGAGTGTTACTTTTTTATCCATAGATCTATTCTTATTTAACTGTTTTGTAACGGCGGCCACCATGGTTGAACATCTTTGTTTCTACCGGAAGATTCTTTTCCTGAGCCATACGGGTAGGAGTCGGATAATCCAGTTTTTCTAGTTCGGCAACAGCATTGTTGATGTCACCTAGTAACATGTCTGCCATATCGCGTCTGAATCCTTTGCGGACAACGACACGCATTACTACATAGTCTTCCAGTTTAGAAGGTAATGTATAAGCCGGAACCATCCAACCATGTTGAGACAATTTGTCTTGTAGGTCATATAACGTCCATTTGGCTGCTTTGGCGTATTCAGGTTTGAGATACCAGATGAACAATGGGTTCACTACATTTTCGGAGTAATTGACGAACGGAGCCATTTTGGCGATTTCATCGTGGATATATTTAGCGATCATCAACGAATTGTATTGTACTTCTTTGTATCCCTGGAATCCTAAACGAATGAATTGGTAATATTGTCCCAGAATCTGAGCGGCAGGACGGGAGAAGTTCAGACCTACCTGTGTGATGTTAGCACCCAGATAATTTACGCTGAACGCCATTTCTTCGGGCAGATATTCTTTGCCTTTCCAGCAAACCCAACCAAGTCCTGGATATACTAAACCGAATTTGTGACCGGATACACTGATAGAAAGCACCCATTTCAAACGGAAGTCCCACTTCTTTTCCGGATAAAGGAACGGAAGGATGAAACCACCGCTTGCGGCGTCTACGTGGATAGGAATGTCATAACCAGTTTTTGCGTTGTAAGCATCAAGTGCTTTATCTAATGCTTCAACATCGTCGTTCAATCCTGTCCATGTAACACCCTGGATAGGTACGATACAAATTGTATTCTCATCACACATCTTCAAGGCTTCTTCGGGATCGAGAGTGGTTTTGTCAAGTGTCAAAGGCACTTCACGCATTTCAATCTGCCACAACTGCGCAAACTTCTCCCATACAACCTGGAAACCTGTTGAGATAACGAAGTTAGGTTTATCAAATGGTTTACCTTGAGCTTGTCTTTTCTTACGCCAGCGCAACCAAGCAGCTACACCACCCAGCATACAAGCTTCTGAGGAGCCGATAGCCAGAGCACCGGTTTTCCAAGTATCTTTTTCGGGAGAGTTCCATAAGTTGGCAACGATATTGATACATTTACCATTCATTACTGCGATACGAGGATACTCTGTTTCATCAATATAATTGATATTGATAGCTTCGTTCATTAGCTTGGTTGCATATTCGTCCATATAAGTGGTAACGAAAGTAGCCAGGTTCAAACGTGGTTGAGTTTGGGCGAATGTTTCATCTTTAACCATTTGGTAAGCGACTTCAGGGGTGGTAGGGCCATCAGAATTCTCTCTACCGGAGAGGGTTGTAACATTCTGTCTGAACCGAATACGTCGGTTTTTGCATCACCTTTTCTGAAATTTAAATCTTCCATACTAATTTGGTTTTTTAAAAGGTTTAGGGCGATGGGGATTTTCCCCGTCGAATTTCCCTCAACAACAGCAGATGGTTTTGAAAGTTTTCGGCTTTTACATTATTTGGCGTTTATTAAGGGGGGGTTTTTGGTATGCAGGGAGTTTCATTAGTGTGTAAGATATAGTTAAACGAAAAAAAAATAAGTAGGAGAGAGGAATAATGGATAGTGAGATCAATAAGAATAGGGAGGCGGGAAAATAAAAAAAGCAAAAAGAAGAACAGCTCCTTTTTTTTTTATACCTATTGACTTAACTGAAAATGGCGTTTCAACATAGACGCCGGACTCTTTGCCGTTTAGCGGAAGTCCTTCAGTTCTTCCTGCAGTTTTTGGCGGGTGAAGAATATGCGGCTCTTTATCGTACCTAACGGCAGGTTCAGCTTTTCTGCGATTTCGCGGTACTTGAAGCCGGAAACGTGCATAGCGAACGGAACTCTATATTCTTTAGGTAATGAGTTGACTACACGGTGCATCTCTTTCAGGTCATAGGCCTTTTCGGTACTCTCAAAACCGGCGTCTTGTGGCAGGTTCAGATGATAAAGATTATCGGTCTGGTCGATGAATGTCTGGTCGCGAACTACTTTACGGTAGTTGTTGATAAAGATATTGCGCATGATGGTATACATCCATCCTTTGAAATTTGTGTCAGGGATATATTTATCTTCATTGTCTAATGCTTTTAATGATGTCTCCTGCAACAAATCGTTTGCTTCTTCACGGTCAGTTGTCAGCTTATAAGCGAAACGGAGTAATTCGTCTTGTACTCCTACTAAATCTTTTCTGAAGCTTACACTTTTCATATACGTTGCTTTTTAAATTGTGAGTATTCGTTGTTATAATTTCGATGATGCAAGTTTACGGGATTTTTTCAGATACGACGGGGTAGAACCCGACGGATTTTGACCCAAAAGCTATCGGTGGATAGTTTTTAGGTGGTTTTTGATAGTTTTCAGGTGGTCTTTCGGGGAATTTCGTTTCAGATCCTGGATATTTTTCTCTTCATTTTCATTCGAGTCCATCATACAAATGTCTTTTTTTCTTCAAAAATCATTTCTTGTTATTTTGAACTTTATACCGGAAGTATTGTTTCTTCCAATCTAAACTTTTAACGAGCAAGTATATGAAAATAAAGACAGGTAAAGGGACGATCCCTCTCATAACTTTAATAGCTATATGGTCTATTTCGGCATTGACGTCTCTGCCAGGGTTGGCTGTTTCACCTATTTTGGGTGATCTTACAAAAATATTTCCAAAAGCTACGGATCTGGATATTCAGATGTTGACTTCGTTGCCATCGTTGCTGATTATCCCTTTTATATTGCTCGGTGGTAAATTGACGGAAAAAGTTGATTTTGTCCGTGTGTTGCTGAAAGTCGGGCTATGGCTGTTTGCAACAAGTGGAGTGTTATATTTGCTTTCCAATAAAATGTGGCAATTAATAGTGGTAAGTGCCTTGCTTGGTGTAGGGGCAGGGTTGATTATTCCTTTGTCCACCGGATTGGTTTCCAGGTATTTTGTGGGTACATATCGGGTGAAACAATTCGGATTGAGTTCTGCCATTACCAATTTTACATTGGTGATAGCTACTGCCGTGACCGGATATCTGGCGGAAGTCAGCTGGCATTTGCCGTTTTTGGTCTATCTGCTCCCTTTGATTTCTATTCTGCTGGTTGGACATCTAAAGACGACTCAGCCGGAAGCTGCCGTATCTTCTTCTCAGAAAGATGATTCGGAAGCCGAAGATTCATCCATAGATATAGGAGGTGGTAAATATGGAATCCATATCAGGCATCTGATACAGTTAATGGCTTTTTACGGGATAATTACTTATATTGTAGTAGTGGTGATTTTCAATCTGCCTTTCTTAATGGAAAAACATCATTTTTCCAGCGGTAATTCGGGGTTGATGATTTCGCTTTTCTTCCTGGCTATTACGGCTCCGGGCTTCTGCTTGAATAAGATTGTCGGCCTTCTAAAAGAACGTACCAAGGCATATAGTCTGTTATCCATAGCTTTAGGGTTGTTATTAATCTGGATAGCTCCGTTGGAGTGGCTCATTATTCCGGGTTGTCTGCTTGTCGGATTGGGATATGGCGTTATTCAGCCTATGTTGTACGAGAAAACGACTCATGCGGCGCTTCCACAGAAGGCAACAATGGCACTGGCATTTGTGATGATGATGAATTATCTGGCAATTTTGCTTTATCCTTTCATTGGTGATTTTCTGCAATGGGTATTTCATACACAGTCGCAGGAATTTCCGTTTATCTTCAATCTGTTGATTACTGTTGGCACTTTCTTCTGGGCATACCGTTGCCGTGATACTTTTTTGTTTAACGACCAATTGAAATAAAGATGAGAAATAAAAAACTGGAAGCTAACGTCAGCATGGCCGTTTCAAAGATATTCGGTGGTTTTAATATGAATGCGTTGAAATTTCTTCTTCCGTTGTGGATGAGTCCGCTAACGGGAGCGGCAATCCGTTGTACGTTTGCTGCGGCCGCTTTTTGGATTATCGGCTGGTTCATGCCGAAGGAACAGTCCACTCCGAAAAAAAAATCCTGTTGCTTCTGTTGGGGGCGTTGGGGTTGTACGGCTTTATGTTCCTTTATCTTATCGGGTTGAGTAAGACTACGCCTGTTTCCAGTTCTATTTTTACTAGTTTGGAACCTATTTGGGTGTTTGTGATTATGATTGTGTTCTATAAAGAAAAGGTGTCAGTGAAAAAAATAGTAGGTATGGCTATCGGGCTGGTCGGAGCTCTGGTGTGCATCTTAACTCAGAAAAGTGACGACCTTGCTTCAGATGCATTTACAGGGAATATGCTTTGTTTGCTTAGTTCCGTAGCTTATGCTATCTATCTGGTAATGAGCCAACGTATCCTTGCAAACGTGGGAGCGATGACGATGTTGCGTTATACATTTACGGGAGCCGCCATTACCGGTTTGATTGTTACGGCTATCACGGGTTTTGATGCTCCTGTACTGACAATACCTATCCATTGGCAACCTTTCTTGATACTGATGTTTGTATTGATATTTCCTACCACAGTCAGTTATTTGCTGATTCCGATCGGATTGAAATATCTCAAAACAACTGTTGTTGCCATTTATGGCTATCTGATTCTGATTGTTGCTACTATCACTTCACTAGCTATCGGACAGGACCGTTTCAGTTGGACGCAGACCTTTGCCATAGTGTTTATTTGTGCCGGTGTTTATCTGGTTGAAGTGGCCGAAAGCCGTGACAAGTCTCCGGACCCGTTGAAAAATGAGAGGTTTTTCTGAAAGAAGCAGGAAAAGAAAAAAGGCGTCCTTCGCAAGACGCCTTTCGTTATTTTGTCATCATGTTTTATAGAGAGGAGTTGATTGCTTGTGCGATAGACTTGAATTCTTCGTCCGACAATTTCAGTTTCGGATTAGAGAACAGCATATCCGATTCCTTTTGGATAGGGATTAAATGAACATGTGCGTGAGGAACTTCCAGTCCAATCACTGCTTCACCCACCTTCTTGCACGGGAAGGCCTTTTTCGATGGCACGGGCTACCTGCTTTGCAAATACGTGCATTGCAGCCAGGTCTTCATCGCTCAAATCGAAAATATAGTCTACTTCTTGTTTGGGCACTACCAATGTATGTCCCTTTACCAACGGGTTGATATCGAGAAATGCGAAGAACTTGTCGTTTTCCGCCACCTTGTAGCAGGGGATTTCGCCTGCGATGATTCTGCTGAATATTGTTGCCATAACTTTTATTGATAAAATAAGGCAAGCCTCATACGGAGACCTGCCTTAACGTTAAATGGATATGTTTACTACTTCTAATGCAATTTTGCCTTGCGGTACTGTAATTTCTGCTACATCACCGATCTTCTTGCCAAGCAGACCTTGTGCAATCGGGGTGTTTACTGAAATTTTTCCTTCCTTCAGGTTAGCTTCACTTTCGGAAACGATGGTATAAGTCATCTTCATACCATTCTTTACATTTTTCAGTTCCACCTTATTTAAAATCTGTACGGAATCAGTTTTGAGCTTGGACTCATCAATGATTTTTGCATCCGCAATCACTGTTTTCAGTTTGTTGATACGCATTTCCAACAGACCTTGTGCCTCTTTGGCTGCATCGTACTCTGCATTTTCTGACAAGTCTCCTTTATCTCTGGCTTCGGCTATTGCCGCAGAGATCTTCGGGCGTTCCACTGTTTCCAGCTCTTTAAGTTCCGCCATTAGTTTTTTGTAACCTTCTTCTGACATATAAGCCATGATGTTTTCCTCCTTTAATTGTTTTAAATGGTCATATAAAAAAAGAATTCCAACATGTGCCATGTTGGAACCCTCTTTTCATTATTTCTTTGCAAAGATAGCTTTTTAAGTGATACGTGTCAAGCAAAAAATGCTGCTATGTAACATATTTAAATGAAATATGCTAATTTATAACAACTTAGAGTAATGACTTGACGGCAGCTTCCAAATCTTTGATATCCTCGCCACGAAGTTTCAATTCGTTGTTGCGGTTAATCAAAAAGATAGATGGAACCTGGCGTACATTATATACAGCTACATTCGTAGAATAAACTCCGTTGCCGTCACGCACGCATACCCACGGGAGGTTGGCGGCCGCCGTTTTCCAGTAGTGTTCGTCCGCATCGAGAGAGATCTGGTAAATTTCCAATCCCTGTGAAGCATACTTATTATATAGTTCGCGAAGCAACATATTGTGGGGAGCGCCTGTCGGTGACTGGAATACGGAGAAGTCGAGTAATACGACTTTGCCTTTCAGGTCAGTCAACTTGCGCACATTCCCGTGTATGTCGCGCAAAGCAATGTCGATGATGCCGGTTTCTACAATTTTTTCCTGTGGAATCTCCAGTGCTTTTGCCTGGGGTTGACGTGTGTTTTTCATACCTTTAATAACGATATTATAAAGGTTCTTGGAGCGTACTGCATCGGGATATGTATTGTTGAGGCTGGTAGCTACGGCTGCAAAACATTTCACATCGTCTTTGTTGTTCAACGGATCGAATATCAGATAGTTGTTGAGCCTTTGGAACAGGGCGAAATAAGCGGCTGCCGTATTCGGTGCTGCGAATATATAGTTTACTTTCACATCCTCTTTATAGTTATTGAGCAACGTGGCCAGGCTGTCTTCGAAAATATCGTGGCTGATATTATTGTTGCGTAATGTAGCTAGCAAGTCGTCCACATTCTTTTGAAGAGCGATTTGTTTCAGCGTTAGCTCTTTTATTTTGTTGCTGTTTCCGGAACCTTCTATGGTGTACGCAGTTGAAAAGTCTACATACGGTGCTTTTATCTGGAGCGTTTCGATAGAATCGACAGAAAAGTTAATGACTTTGTCGTCTATTCGCAAACGGTAAAATTCGGGTGATTCGGGGCGGGGCTGTTTGAAACTGAATGCTCCTTCTCCTTTCAGTTTGACCGAGTCCAATGCGGCGATCCCTTCAAGGCCGGACGCTTCGAGATAAAGCATTTTTCCGTCGGCTCCTGAAATATCTCCGTTCACTTGGAATTTAGGACCGGAACTACAAGCTGTAATAGTAAGTGCGGCAAGCGCAACAAAAGTAATCTTTTTCATATCTCGTGTGTTTTTTAAGAGTTGCAAATATACGTCTTTTCAAGATTACTCAAAGCATTTTGCAGTGTTCTTCATCCTAATTTAGCAAAAAAAAAAAATCAGTTACTAACTAACTTTTTAGCTCATTTCCACCTAATTACCACGATAAATGTATATCTTTGCAGGAATTTTGAAAGAAAAAGTATAGATAAAACAATTTTTATGATTAACCCAATTGTTAAGACGATCGAGTTACCTGATGGAAGAACCATCACACTCGAGACGGGAAAGTTGGCAAAACAGGCAGACGGTTCTGTAATGCTACGCATGGGAAACACCATGTTGTTGGCTACTGTTTGTGCCGCTAAAGATGCAGTTCCCGGAACAGATTTTATGCCTTTACAGGTAGAGTACAAAGAAAAATTTGCGGCATTCGGCCGTTTCCCCGGTGGTTTTACCAAAAGAGAAGGTCGGGCTTCTGATTATGAGATCCTGACCTGCCGTCTTGTTGACCGTGCTCTCCGCCCCTTATTCCCCGACAATTATCATGCAGAGGTATATGTAAATATCATCCTCTTCTCTGCTGACGGTGTAGATATGCCGGACGCATTGGCAGGACTTGCAGCTTCTGCGGCACTTGCTGTTTCAGATATTCCATTTAACGGACCGATTTCCGAAGTGCGTGTAGCGCGTATTGACGGTCAGTTTGTAATCAATCCTACTTTGACCAACTGGAAAAAGCTGATATGGACCTGATGGTTGCCGCTACTTATGATAACATCATGATGGTAGAAGGCGAAATGCACGAAGTATCTGAAGCAGAATTGCTAGAGGCTATGAAAGTGGCTCACGAAGCAATTAAGGTACATTGCAAAGCTCAGATGGAGTTGACTGAAGAAGTTGGCAAAACCGTAAAACGTGAATATGACCATGAGGTAAACGACGAAGACTTGCGTAAGGCAGTTCGTGAAGCTTGTTATGACAAGGCTTATGCTGTTGCTGCTTCCGGAAATAACAATAAACATGAACGTTTTGCTGCTTTCGAAGCTATTTGTGAAGAGTTTAAGGCTCAGTTCTCAGAAGAGGAACTGGAAGAAAAAAGCGGCTTTGATCGACCGTTATTATCACGATGTAGAAAAAGAAGCAATGCGCCGTTCTATTCTTGATGAAGGCAAACGCCTGGATGGTCGTAAAACTACCGAAATTCGCCCGATTTGGTGTGAAGTAGGTTACCTACCCGGTCCTCACGGATCTGCTATCTTTACTCGTGGTGAAACTCAATCACTGACTTCTGTCACACTGGGTACAAAACTCGATGAAAAGATTATTGACAATGTATTGGAACACGGAAAAGAACGTTTCCTGTTACATTATAATTTCCCTCCTTTTTCCACTGGTGAGGCAAAAGCACAACGCGGCGTAGGTCGTCGTGAAATTGGTCATGGCCACTTGGCTTGGCGCGCTTTGAAAGGACAGATTCCTGCTGACTATCCGTACGTAGTACGTGTTGTTTCAGAAATTCTCGAATCTAATGGTTCTTCTTCTATGGCTACCGTATGTGCCGGAACATTGGCATTAATGGATGCACGTGTGAAGATCAAGAAGCCGGTATCAGGCATTGCAATGGGACTGATTAAGAATGCAGGTGAAGATAAATATGCAGTATTGTCTGATATCCTCGGTGATGAAGACCACCTCGGAGATATGGACTTCAAGGTGACTGGAACAAGAGATGGTATTACTGCTACGCAAATGGATATTAAGGTAGACGGTCTGTCTTATGAAATCTTGGAACGTGCATTGAACCAGGCTAAGGAAGGGCGTATGCACATCTTGGATAAGATTGCTGAAACAATCGCTGAACCGCGTGCAGACTTGAAAGAACATGCTCCCCGCATTGAAACCATGACAATTCCTAAAGAATTTATCGGTGCTGTGATTGGTCCTGGTGGTAAAATAATTCAAGGTATGCAGGAAGAGACCGGTGCTGTCATCACTATCGAAGAAACAGAAGGTGTGGGACGTATCGAAGTTTCAGGTACTAATAAGAAATGTATTGACGATGCAATGCGCATGATCAAGGCAATTGTTGCTGTTCCCGAAGTGGGTGAAGTGTACAAAGGTAAGGTTCGTTCTATCATGCCTTACGGTGCGTTCATCGAATTTTTGCCGGGTAAGGACGGTTTGCTGCACATTTCTGAAATAGACTGGAAACGTTTGGAAACAGTGGAAGAAGCCGGAATTAAAGAGGGTGACGAAATTGATGTAAAATTGATTGATATTGATCCTAAAACCGGTAAATTCAAACTTTCTAGAAAGGTTTTGTTGCCAAGACCGGAAAAGAAGTAAAAAGTGACAGTTTTAATATAATATAGAATAACCCGATTACTAGAAGTCGGGTTATTTTTTTGTCTAAACTTTTGCTTTTCTGCAAAAGTTTCCGTTGAGTTATTACATAAATATTTTAAGGGTAACACTACTGTTGAGGAAGAAAAATGTCTTCTTAGCTGGGTGAATGAATCGGAGGAAAACCGTCGGACATTGCAGAAAGAACATATGTTGTTCGATATTGCCCTTTTCACCAATACCAAAATAAACAATAAGGGAGAGAAAGTGGCTGTGGGTACTCATATCTTACCTATGTTAAGGTAGAGTGCCCGTATAGCTGCCGTTATAGTAGTAGCAATCAGTTGTGTTTTTTTATTCAAGGAGTATCATTATGGTAATACAGCGCATCTGCAGACAGTGGCAGTGCCTGCTGGCCAGCGAGCACAGATTACTTTGGCAGACGGTACGAAAGTATGGCTGAATGCACAGTCTACATTAACATACTCCCATGATTTCGGACGGAATGAGAGGAATGTGGAACTAGACGGAGGAGCTTACTTCGAGGTGGCGAAAAATAGAGAAATCCCATTCTATGTAAATACGGAAACTAATCAGGTGAGAGTAGTGGAAACACATTTTAATGTGTGTGCTTACCGGGGTAGCAATGAATTTACAACTACTTTGCTTGAAGGCATTGTCGATATCTATGCGAAAGGCAGCGAACATTCGCTTACACGTCTGGGGGTGAACGAGGTTTTTATTTTCTGGGACGGAAAGTTCAGAAAGGAGCGTTTTACTGATTTTGATTATCTCCGTTGGAAAGATGGTTTATACTGCTTTGATGATACTCCTTTTAACCTGTTGCTTGGTAAACTGGAGAAATATTATAAAGTGAAGATCGTTGTGGAGAATCCGAAAGTACTGAATTATCGTTGCACGGGTAAGTTTAAAGATCAGGATGGGGTGGAACACGTACTGAAAGTAATTCAGAAAGATCATTCGTTTATTTACTCCATAAGTACCGAAAAAGACAGTATCTTTATAAAATAAAGAAATGAGCTCACGCTAAATATATACCTTAAATTAGTACTAACCCTTAAAAGCATAACAATTATGAATAACAGTCAATAGTCTCCCCTTAAAAAGAATCGGAAAGTACCCCCATACTTCCCGATTCGAAACAGTCAAAAATCGACCTTAATCAATTTATTAACTTAACACGTTGCAAAGATATGAGAAAAATTTCTTTGAAAGGGCTTTTTTGCCCAAAAGTTTAGAATCTAAGCAAATAATACTGACTATGAAGATCACATTATTCCTTCTTCTGTTCGTAACATTCCAGGCTTATTGTGAGAATGGATACTCTCAGAGTGCAAAATAAGCATTCCCCACTCAACGCTGAAAGTAAGTGAGTTACTCTCTAAAATAGAGTCACAGACCAACTATTTGTTTGTCTACAACAAAAAAACAGTAGATGTAAAACGGGTAGTTAATGTAGCTGCCAACAATCAGTCGGTATCCGAAATTTTGGACCGAGCTTTTGAAGGCACAGGTATTCATTATGTAATGGAAGGCAATATTCTCTGCATCTCATACCCAGTTCTCTTACGGGCAGGAGGAATTCTCAATAGCCTATTGGATGTGTATTAAAGAAGGTGGCAAGCTAGGAGATATTTATGGAAATGCTTTTTGTTTGCAATGGCGATGGTTCTATTCAAGTAAACGCTGACGGTTCGCCGGTGAATAAGACCGGAAATAAAGACCTGCCGGAGCTTTTAAAGGTGGATGAATAGTTTATAATTATAGGTGTAACTTTTTTTTGATTCAAACGTGTTTCTCCGTGTATTAGGAAATGAGAGGAGAAAGATTGTGAGGGAGTGAAGTCGAGGGGGCTTCGCTCCCTTTTATTAAAAATACTCCCTCCTTAAAAAAAAAAGAGGGCGTTAAGGCAAAAAAATAGTTGAGGTGTTTTTTTCCATATATTTGCTTTGAGGGTGATAGAAACATATTGATTTATGTTGATTATCAGTGTTTTATCAATACAATAAAAACGGTGAAACTCAAGAATGGGAAGTTTGTGTTATTTATAAATTTGTATCGGAAGTTCTCCTTTCAATGCCCCTAGCGCATTGAAAAGCCAATGATTCCATTTCGTTTTCTCCGGGATAAATATGGATCGGAGCTAAAAAAGAAATACGTTTTTGAGTCGTGAAATGACATAATCGGAGTAAGCAATCCCTCCTGTCAGGAGAATAGCATCTATCTTCCCACAAAGTACAGTAGCGGCGCCACCTATTGCTTTTGCTACGTTATAAATCATGGCGTCCAATACGAACTCCGCTTTTTGTCTCCTTCTTCTATGGATTTGATAATCACAGGTACATCGGTAGTACCCAAGTGAGCTGTCAGTCCCGCACGTCCGGAAATACGCTTCTTCAATTCATCTTTGGTGAACTGTCCGCTAAAACAAAGGTCGATGAGTTGACCGGCAGGCAGTGTACCTGCACGTTCCGGCGAGAAAGGGCCTTCGCCGTCCAACGCATTGTTTGCATCAATAGCTCGTCCATGGCGGTGAACTGCAGTAGAAATACCACCTCCCAAATGGCAGATGATTAAATCAAGGTCTTCGTATTGTGTTCCCTGCTCTCTGGCGAAACGGCGTGCTATTGCTTTCTGGTTCAAGGCATGCCAAATTGTAATTTTGGGCATTAACGGTGAGCCTGTGATACGGGCTATATCTTCCAGTTCATCCACTACTCCCGGATCGGCAATGAAAGCACGACAATTGGGTAAGGAAGAAGCAAGTTTGTCTGCAATTAATCCTCCAAGGTTACAGGCATGAGTGCGCATGGCGTGTACCGTATCACGTTTCATGGCTTCATTTACCTCATATACTCCACCCGGTATCGGTTTTACCAGTCCTCCGCGTCCGATGACTGCATCAAAGTCAAAAGGTATCTTATTGGCTTCCAACTCCTGGAGTACCAGATTCTTCCGAAATTCAAACTGGTCTACCACTTGTGAATAAACGGATAATTCTTCTACTGTATGGCTGATATTACGGACCAGTAGCGGAGTTTCATTTTCATATACTGCAATCTTCGTCGAAGTGGAGCCGGGATTGATAACTAGAATTTTCATCAATATTGATTTTTGAATTATGAATTATTGGGGACTTGATTTATTTGTTTTCTGCATTCACAGTCTCCTGAGACTTGCAGGCAAGCCATTGCCATGCTATAATATTTGGACAAGCCGGAGTCACTACGAGACGGAAGTACCACTGGGCAGATCGGTCCTTGCAATAAACCCGCCATTTCTGCCTGTGCAAACAGGGAGACGGACTTGTAGAACGCATTTCCCGATTCTATATTGGGGAAAATCAGCACATCCGCCTGTCCGTTGATAGGCGAAACAATTCCTTTGATGTCCCCGCTCGCCTGCTCACAGGCAGTACGTACATCCAGCGGGCCGTCAATAATTACATTTCCGAACTCTCCGGCTTCGGCAAGTTCCACGATGTTTACATAATCCAGTGAGTGGGGAAACTTGGCGCTTACTTTTTTCCGTACAGTGGATTAAGGCGATACGTGGTTGTTCAATACCGAAATGGCGGCAAGTGCAGATGGCATACCAGATCATTTCAATGCGTTGTTGCAAAGTGGGACGCGGAATAACGGCAGCATCCGAGAAGAAAAGTAATTTGTGATACGTTGGAATTTCCATTACCGCCAGATGCGTAAGAATTTTCCCTTTCGGAAGCAATCCTTTTCTTTATCAAGTATAGCGTGCAACAGGTTATCCGTATTAATAATCCCTTTCATCAGAATATCTGCTCCTCCCTCACGGACAATGCGTACCGCTTCGCGTGCTGCCTCGTCCGAATCTTCTATATGGATGATTTTTATGTATTCGGGATATTGTTTGAGTGTAGGATATTTTTCCAGAATAGCCGAATCTCCGATCATCAGAAACTCCGCAATTCCTTCTTCCAATGCGCGGGTAATAGCATATTCCGTGTTAGGATCATTGGCACAGACTACGGCAATCCGTTTTCTATGATTTAGTTTTTGAGATGAGCCGTCAATTGGGCAAAACTTTGAATAGGTTCCATAACGTTAGATTTTTAGCAAATATCAGAAAAAGGATTGAGAAAATAGCGATTGCAATCCGAAAAATTACATCCATTATGTAACATTTTGCTATATTTTATTTGTTTTGGTCGATAGATATGCATGGAATCGTTTTTTTCCTGTATTTTTGCAAATGAATCCCCAATGAAATAAAAAAAGACATGAAACAGTTTAAAAATCTATTTTTTGTTAGCTTAATCCTCCTTTGTTGGCTGTTCATTTCGTGCAAGACGACGAAGGTTCCTGAAGGTTGGTCCTTGGTCTGGAAAGAAAAATTTAATCAAAAAAGAATTTTGATTCAAAGGTGTGGAGTAAGATTCCACGAGGAAAGTCGGATTGGAATAATTACATGACTGATTTTGATTCTTGTTATGCAATGCGTGAAGGCAAACTGGTGTTGAGAGGTATCGTCAATCAGGTTCAGCCCAATGACACGGCTCCTTATTTGACGGGCGGTGTTTATACAAAAGGCAAGAAAGCTTTTTATAAACGGGCGTATTGAAATTTGTGCCAAGTTGAATGCTGCGAAAGGGGCATGGCCGGCTATCTGGATGTTACCTGAAAAAGCGGCATGGCCGTCCGGTGGCGAAATTGATATTATGGAACGTTTGAATAACGATTCAATTGCTTATCAGACTGTTCATTCTCATTATACCTACACATTGGGCATCACAGAAAATCCCAAGTCTCATTCCACGGGACCTATTTATCCTGATCGGTACAATGTTTACGCAGTAGAAATGTATCCGGACAGCCTTTCATTTTATATCAATGATATGCATACGTTTACCTATCCTCGCATACAAACAAAAGAAGAAGGGCAATACCCTTTTAATCAGCCTTTTTACCTGCTGATTGATATGCAATTGGGAGGCTCGTGGGTCGGAGCGGTCGGTCCTGAAGATCTTCCGGTAGAAATGGAAGTGGACTGGGTACATTTTTATCAACGGAAGTCAAAAAATAAGAACATATATGGATATTCAATTTCCTCCTTTTTTGCAGAAAGGTGATAAAGTAGTTATCGTATCGCCCTCCAGTAAGATAGACAAACAATTCCTGAAAGGTGCCAAGAAACGGATTGAATCATGGGGGTGAAAGTTGTTATGGGAAAGCACGCCGGAGGTTCATCCGGGCGATATGCCGGCACGATCAGCCAACGTCTGAAAGATTTGCAGGATGCAATGGATGATCCGAAAGTGAAAGCTATCCTTAGTAGTCGTGGAGGATATGGAGCTGTACATCTGATAGATAAGATTGATTTTACGGCATTTCGTGAATATCCGAAATGGTTGTTGGGCTTCAGTGATATTACTGCATTGCACAATCTGTTCCAGAAAAACGGTTATGCTTCGTTACATTCATTGATGGCGCGCCATCTTACGGTGGAGCCGGAGGATGATCCGTGTACAAACTATTTGAAAGATATCCTGTTCGGAAACTTGCCTTCTTATACTTGTGAGAAGCATAAGTTGAATAAGCAGGGCAGTACGCAGGGGGTTCTTCGTGGGGGAATATGGCGGTAGCTTACGGTTTGCGCGGTACTCCTTATGATATTCCGGCAGAAGGAACTGTGCTGTTTATCGAAGATGTCAGCGAACGACCTCATGCCATTGAACGCATGATGTATAATCTAAAATTGGGCGGTGTACTTGAAAAATTATCTGGACTGATTGTCGGACAGTTTACGGAATATGAAGAAGACCGTTCGCTGGGCAAAGAGTTGTATGCTGCTCTGGCGGATTTGGTAAAAAGAGTATGATTACCCCGTTTGCTTTAATTTTCCTGTAGGGCATGTTACTCATAATTTGCCGCTTATAAACGGAGCAAAAGTAGAGTTTACGGTTGGAAAGAAAAATGTAGAATTAAAGTTTATTTGTTAATAATCTATTTCATCTGAACAATGCTGTGATGAAAATGACTAATTTTGAGACTTTAATAGAAAAGAGGATGATGAAAAAGAAAATTATGATAGTATTGGTAAGTGCCTTTTTGTTATTATCAGCATTCTCCTGCGGAGGTGGCAATAAGGCAAATAGTACAAGTGAACAAAACGAAAAGATAGTTGTGAATGTACCACAGTTTGATGCGGACAGTGCTTATCTGTATGTAAAGAATCAAGTAGATTTTGGTCCTCGTGTCCCCAATACAAAGGGGCATGTAGCTTGTGGAAACTATCTGGCGCAGCAATTGAAAGAGTTTGGCGCACAGGTGACCGATCAGTATGCAGATTTGATAGCTTATGACGGTACTTTGCTGAAGGCTAGAAACATCATTGGCTCCTATAAGCCGGAAAGTAAGAAAAGAATCGCTTTATTTGCCCACTGGGATACACGTCCGTGGGCCGATAACGATCCTGACGAAAAGAATCACAAGACTCCGATTCTGGGAGCGAATGATGGTGCAAGCGGAGTAGGAGCTCTGTTGGAAATAGCCCGTTTGGTCAATCAACGGCAGCCGGAACTTGGTATTGACATTATTTTTCTTGATGCCGAAGATTATGGTACACATGACCAGAATAATGAAGAATCATGGTGTCTGGGTGCACAATACTGGGCGCGTAACCCTCATGTACAGGGATATAATGCTCGTTTTGGTATCCTGCTTGATATGGTAGGTGGCGAAAATACGGTTTTCCTGAAAGAATCATATTCTGAGAGATTTGCGCCGGATATAAATAAAAAGGTGTGGAAAGCAGCCAAGAAATTGGGATATGGCAAAATGTTCATTGATGAAGACGGAGGAGGGGTGACGGATGACCATTTGTTTATCAACCGCCTGGCACGTATTAAAACGATCGATATTATTGCTTCCGATCCGGAAGGTGGTTTTACCCCGACCTGGCATACTATCAAGGATAATATGGATCATATAGACAGGAATACACTGAAGGCGGTCGGGCAGACTGTATTGGAAGTAATCTACAATGAAAAATAATCTCCTTGTTATTTAGAGTATTTAGAAATTTGTAAATAGCAATTATATATATGTCAATTAATGAATTACAAGACGAAGTGATTGCAGAGTTCAGTGACTTCGATGACTGGATGGACCGCTACCAGCTACTTATTGATTTGGGAAATGAGCAGGAACCGCTTGAAGAAAAATATAAGACAGAACAGAATCTGATTGAAGGATGTCAAAGCAGAGTATGGCTTCAAGCGGACGAGGTAGACGGTAAGATTGTTTTTAAGGCGGAAAGTGATGCTTTGATTGTAAAAGGAATTATTGCCTTGCTGATAAAAAGTCCTTTCAGGACACACTCCTGATGAAATCTTGAATACTGATCTTTATTTTATAGATAAGATAGGGTTGAAAGAACATCTGTCACCTACACGTAGCAATGGGTTGTTGTCCATGGTCAAACAAATACGAATGTATGCATTGGCATTCAAAGCAAAAAAGAAGAGGCTGGCTGACAAGTTTAGACAGTCTCGCGGCGCATATATAGAATGACTCCTGCCAGTATGACAATTGTACCGATAAGAATAATAAAATACGGTGTACCGTTAATCAGATCATCCATATTCTCCGCTTCGGGATATTTGATACTGAGATATACTGATAAGGAGCTATTTAATATATGCATGAATATACAAGGTATCAGACTACCCGTTTTATAATAAGTCCATGCCAACAGGATACCGATCAGAAATGCCGGAAGTATCTGTGCGGGATTTATATGAAAGACACCGAATAGAAGTGCCGAAATAAGAATTGCTTTGGTCGGATTATATTGTTGGAGCAAAGCTTTGGTGATTGCTCCCCGGAACAATAATTCTTCAAGTACAGGGCCTACGATTGCTATTGCAAGAATCCCTCCCCAGCCGGATTGGAGGATATCGAAAGATTGCTCCATGATATTAGGTATCCAATCCAGCAAACTCATTAATGAAGAAACAACAAATCCACTGGTAAGGATTGCCACTGCACTACCTAAAAGATAAGGAGCGGACACAAGTGACCAGGTCTCTTTCTTTGTGCTGATGTAGCCGGCCTTCCACAGATAGATACCCATCATTATCTGACCGGCCAATTGCGCCGGAATTATAATTGTTTGCGTCAGAACAGCCTTATCTAAATTTCCTGTGGTTACTAACAAATAGATAGTACAAGGAATCATAATCAGGACAGGGGCAACAATTTGCGCAATGACAAGGTCTATTAATACAAGTTTGATAGCCGTCTTCATATTTTACTTTTTTATTTAGTAGCGAAGAAGCTGCATATAAACATAGCTAACATAGAAATTGCTATTACCACCAGAGAAATACTCATAAATGACTTTTGCATAAGAATCTATTTTAAGTTGTTATTCGGTTGATGTATTATTTTCTTAGTTCTTCCTGTTGGTTACTTCTTGCTTTGCTGGCAAGAAGAATCGCTTCGGTTTCTTCTGCATCTTTGTGGAGTTGGACTATCAGCTCGTCAATGTCGGCGAATTTCAGTTCGGGGCGTGTCCGTTTGACAAACGTGAGCCGGATAAGCTTGTCATATATGTTAGAATGGAAGTGAAGGATATTCACCTCGATTGTACGGTTAGGACCGTTGTCAATAGTCGGGCGGACACCTATATTTAGCATTCCCATGTATGTTTTCCCGTCAAACGTTACCCATACGGCATATACGCCATCGGCAGGAATAAGTTTATCCGGATCATCTACGCTTAAATTGGCAGTCGGAAAGCCGATCTTTCTGCCTACTTGGTAACCGCCTACAACAGTCCCGTCCAAAAATATTCATATTTCAGGCAACGGGCTGCGATTTCCACTTCTCCTTCATGTAACAGTTTACGAATCAAAGACGAACTTACCGGAATGTTTCGGGTAGTTCCTATTTCTATGTCACTGGTATATGCCTGTGCACGAATTACCTCTATACCAATTTCTTTTCCCGTAGCATACATAGTCCTCGAATCCTTCGCTGCGATTATGTCCGAAACGGTGGTCATAACCGATAACCAGACATTTCACCTGATAACGCTCTTTTAGCAGTCGGTTCATAAATTCGCGGGCGGTTAACTGCGAAATGTCCGGGGTGAAATCGAGCATCAGGCAATAATCTACCCAATGTCAGCAAGCAGACTAATTTTCTCTTTCAGGAGTAGTCAGGAGTTCCGGCCGATAGGCTGCATTCATTACCTTACGGGGATGAACGGGGAATGTGACTAATGCAGAACGCAGACCTTTGGCTGCCGCTATCTCCTTCACCTGTTGAATCAGATAGCGATGTCCCATGTGTACTCCGTCGAAGAAGCCTATGGTAGCTACACATGGTTCGGGAATTATAGCCGATATGTCACGTATAATCTGCATATCTATTAAATTATTTTACTGTTGAAAAGATGACTCCAGTCTTCGCCGGCTTTTGCCGTATAAGTAGAGATTCCTAAGTTCTGTGCCGCTTTGCAGTTGATTTCGGAATCATCAATAAAAAGAGTCTCCTCCGGTTCGATGCCGGCATCATCCAATATTGCTTTAAAAATTTCCGGTTCGGGTTTGGCCATTTTCATTTCAAAAGAGAGACACGTCTTCTCAAAATAGTCCTCTACTTTGAACGTACGGTAGGGGAATAGATTCTTACAAGTCCATTTCCAATGAATCTCGTTTGTATTACTCAACAAATAGACTACATATTTTTCGCGTAACTTCAGCAATAAATCAAGTTTGTGTGTTGGTATATCTACCAGAAAACTATTCCAGGCGGCATCAATTTGTTTGTCACTAACTACATTTTACCTATCATTTCGCGAACGCCATTACGAAATTCTGCGGGAGTAATCAAGCCTTTTCCTGCTGCATCAGGATTCCGTCCTGATTTGAGATGTCCAATAGTTCCTCCACGTTACGGAGCCCTAATTTCTGGAAGTTCTCGATACAACGTTGACGGTCGAGATTTATCAGTACACCGCCTAAATCAATAAGTAAGTTTTTAATTCCTTTACTTTTCATTATTTTCTATTTGTGAATACTACGTTGAACAAGGCGAATAAGTTCTCCAACCCATAACACCGTGGACGAAACGCCTATAATTAGAAGCCATGTCTGCCAGTCGAGTGGTTCCGTGCGGAATACAGCACCACCGAACTGTACAATAAGGAATTGTCCGACAAGAATGGCAAGCACAATTAATTCCATGCCATACGATTTGGAAAGTCCTTTGAATGCCGAGTCGGTAGTGCCGAACACACGTGCATTAAACAGGTTCCAGAATTGTAACATGACAAAGAAGGTGAAGAAAATGGTGAGGTTATGTACATCCATACCTTGTGCGCTGTGGTCGAAATAATAAATCATTCCGAGCAATACGGCGAGGAAGTTAGAACCTACCCCTAATATGTTAGACCTCATTGCTTTGCTGATAATGAAATCAGTACTGCGACGAGGCTTTTCGAGCATAACAGTTTCGCTGGGCGGAATAGAAGCCAGGGCCAGCGCTGCGAAAGTATCCATAATCAAGTTTACCCACAACATCTGCGTCACAGTCAACGGAAGTTCCGTGCCGATAACGGAACCCAATAGAACGATAAGTAATGCAACGAAGTTGATCGTTAACTGGAAAACGATGAAACGCTGGATATTCTTATAAAGCGAACGTCCCCACATGACAGCGGTGCCGATGCTGTTGAACGAATCATCAAGCAATGTAATATCACTGGCCTCTTTGGCTACAGAAGTTCCTGTACCCATTGATAAGCCGACTTGTGCATGGTTCAGAGCAGGCGCATCATTTGTTCCGTCTCCGGTTACGGCTACTACCGCTCCTTTTTGCTGGAGCAACTGCACAAGACGTTGTTTGTCCGTAGGACGGGCACGCGACATAATTTTCAAATCCATTACCCTGTCAAGTGCTTCTTCGTCACTCAGTTCAGCAAAAGCAACACCAGTGATACGATTCCGGTCGGTGTCGGTTTCCGGCTTCCAAAGACCTATCTGACGAGCAATCTCGGTTGCAGTCCCCGGAGTGTCGCCGGTCACAATCTTGATACCGATACCTGCCGACTGACATTTGGCTACGGCGGCAGGAACATCCGGACGAATCGGGTCAGAGATAGCAACCACTCCCAAGAAGTTCAAGTCGTTTGCCGAAACAAGTTCCCACAATCATTCGGTTCATTTTCTCCTCTACGATTTTGAAGGCGAAGCCGAGTGTGCGCATCGCCATATTCTGGTAATTCAGTAGTTGTGCTTCTACTGTTGAACGGTATTCCACGGCATCCACCCGTCTTCCGTCCAAGACAACTTCTTTACATTTGCCCAGAACAATTTCGGGAGCACCTTTTATATAGAGTATTTTCTTTCCGATTAATGGTGATTCTACAAGCGTAGCCATGAACTTGCGCTCCGTAGAGAAGGTGAGCTGGTCGAGAACACGGGCGTTCTCACGGAGTTTCAGGTAATTTCTTCCCTGACTATTGAGCCATAATAGTAAGGCCACTTCCGTCGGATTTCCTACTCCTTTCGGCTTTTCCCCGGTTTCTGTTTCCTCAAGGAAGGCGGTCGAATTAGCGCTGATTCCCTCTGCAATCAATGCACTGATATCATCATCGGACAGGTTACTGCCAGTTTTTGATTCCATAGAAGTTTGGTTCGTGCACTTGCATCAGATTTTGCGTCAGCGTACCGGTTTTATCCGTACAGATGACAGTGATAGCACCCATTGTCTCGCAAGCGTGCATTTTCCGAACCAGGTTGTTGGTAGAAAGCATACGGCGCATATTTAGGGCCAGACTAAGAGTTACACTCATCGGTAATCCTTCGGGAACAGCAACAACAATCAGCGTAACAGCCATCATAAAGTATTTAAGTGTTCGTTCAAATACCGGAAGCCATTCGTGCCAGCCGTTTAATGCGAACCGAAATCAAAATATAGCAATACATCTTTTCACGAAGAAGATAAGGAAAGCCAGGCCGGCAACAGTAAAACCAATTTTTCCGATTAGATTGGCTAATTTGGTCAACTGTATATTTAGTGGGAGTCGGTTCAAGGTTATCCTCTGTACTCTGCCGGGCTACTTTTCCGATTTCAGTGGCATCTCCCACATGCAGCACGCGCATGGTACCATGTCCATCCACCACTGTAGTGCCACGCATCACCAGATTGGAGGCATAAGTCGCTTCTTCATCAAAATCAGCTTCTACAGTAGTTTTATTTAATAACAGGTTCTCCGGTCAGATTGGATTCGTTCACTTGCAGAGAAATAGCTTCCAGCAACTCTCCATCAGCGGGAATTTCTTCACCTGTTTCCAGAATGACGATATCACCTACCACTATGTCTTTACGAGGGATTTCCTGTACGCGTCCGTTTCGGACCACTTTTACCAAGGTTTCTTCATTGACTGCATTCAGCAGATCGAACTTCTTGCTGGCATCATATTCGAAGAAGAAACCGATTCCGGTAGCCAATAAGATAGCGGCTATGATTCCGATTGTTTCGGCATATTCGTTTTCGATGATGGAGATAATTAATGAGAAAGCGGCTGCTACTAATAATACACGGACAACCGGGTCTTCAAATTTTTCCAGATAAAGTTTCCAGAGAGAAGGACGCTTGGGGGCGTTAACAGGTTAATACCATTTTTCTCCCTGCTTTGTAGGACTTCGTCATCAGTAAGTCCTAAATGATAATAGTCTTTTTTTGTAGTACTCATGCAGATACATGCGTTTAGTTTGAACCGCAAAATACAACATAAAATTGTGATAGAATGTTTAATTAAAACTTTTTATGAAGTCGAATTTGTTAGCGTGGTTTACCACATGACCGATAAGGAATTGTAAACCAGAATGTAGAGCCTTCACCTTCTACGGAATCCGCTCCGATTTGACCGCCAAGTTTGGCGACAATAGTTTGAGATATGGAAAGTCCCAGTCCGGCTCCTTTTTTATCTTTATTCAGTTTCACGAAGCGCTCGAATACATCCGGTAATTTCTCTGCTGGAATTCCGGCTCCGGTATCCTTGACATAAAAGTAAAGCTCGGTGTCCCTAGCTTCATGGCCGAGGCGGATGCTACCTTCATGGGTGAACTTAATGGCGTTGCCGGCAAAGTTTGAAAGCACTTGTGCCACCCGGTTCCGATCTGTTTGAATCATGCAGGAAGAACAGGATGGTTCCGCTATAATTTGTATCTTTCCTCCGGCGTCATTAACCCTCATTTGAAAAAGTTGTTGTAAATCTGAAAGTAACTGGTTGACGTCAACCGTTGTCTGTACAAATTCCAATGTTCCGGCTTCGATTTTTGACATATCGAGAATGTCGTTGACCAGTTGCATCAGGAGGTCGGCATTCATTTTTATGATTTCTTGATATTGAGCCTTTTCCTCTTCTGTTGCTGCGCTGCCTAATACCTCTGCAAATCCGGTAATAGCATTGAGAGGGGTACGGATTTCATGGCTCATGTTGGCTAAAAAGGCAGATTTTGAAATATCGGCTTTTTTCTGCTTTTTTCTTTGGCTAGTTGTAGTTCCTTTTCAGCTTGTTTTCGGCGGGTAACATCGTGTACGGTGATTACCATGTTCTCTTCTTCATTCAGAAGGAAGTAAGAACCGGATATGACTGCATCACATTCCACGGTAGTATTATCAGACGTAACTACGGATAAAGTGGCTTCAAGATCCGTGAAGTTTCGTCTCTGTTCGAAAGCTTGGCGTATGGCGGTACGTATCGGGCAAGAACCACAGAAACTATGTGTGCCGCAACCTCCTTCGGCTGCCAATGCATTGCGACATTGCAACAGGTCACCCACTCTTTTTTCTTCTGTTCCTTTTCTGGTTCCGGTTTTTTGGTAATAGTTGGTCTTTAGTACCTTGAAATCATTGTCTATTAATAGGATAAAGGCATGCACATTTTTCAAGATGGCACCGGCGATATGGCTGGTACGTTCCAACTTTCTGGATTCACGGAACAATCGTTGTTGCATCCGCAGGCATTTCCTACGTTCCCATAAAAAACTGATTAGTAGGACTGCGCATAAAATTATTAAGGTAGACAATAGTGCTATAAGCATAGTATAATATTGTTGTTTTAGCTTGATAATATGACTACAAAGATAGTTTTTTTCTTTAGTTTAAAAATAGTGTTGAACAAATATCTTGCTATTTGTGTTATATTATTTAGAAAACCAATTAAAAATACGAACGTTATGAAAAAGTACATTTGCACAGTCTGTGAATACATTTACGACCCCGCACAAGGAGATCCCGAGAGCGGAATTGAACCAGGAACAGCATTTGAAGATATTCCTGATGATTGGACTTGTCCATTATGTGGAGTCGGAAAAGAAGACTTTGAACCGTACGAAGGATAAAAACCAAGAGAGAGAATTATTAAGAGGAGAATGACTGGGTGTATAAATATATACCTGGTCATTTTTTATTTTTATGGTTGGAAATTATTCTGCTGATTATAAATGTAATATCTTTGATGCAAAAATCGGAAGTTATGTATAATAGAGCAACTGTCATGACCGATCTAAGGTATCTATCATACCCTGTAATCTTTGTATTATTGATATTCAGTCTTCTGATGGCTGGTTGTAGCGACGATGAGAATGAAGAACAACCTCCTGCTCCGGATGTTCTGGATTATAGCACGATTGTAGTAAAAGATATACAGAATATACCTGCGGACTTCACATTTGACCGGGTTGAGGTGAAAGTGACGGGTGTTGATTGGCAAGTGATTGAGACTCTTAGCTTTCCTTATGAGAACGGGCAAATAGTAATGACACTTCCTACTAGTTTTTCTTCGGAAAAGCTCCAGACAGTAGATCGGCGTAATGGCATGAGTGGTTATTGGACCGGAACCTCAGATGATGCGGATGCTCTTGTGGCGACATTAGGAGATTTCTTTGTTTTTAATGGAGATAAAAGAGTGGGGCGAATTGCTATTTCCAACTGGTCTGGTAAAGGGTCTTCTGCCGGAAAAGCTACATTGGTGAGTTATCAGTATGCCGACCGTTCTTTTACATTGACAGGCAGTGACAAATCATACTATTATAGTAACTGCTCTTTTTATAAGGGATGGAATATTTTTGCCAATATAAATCCGGCCTCGGAAGGCGGGACTGCAAAAGTGCTTCGTACAACTACTGTTCCGGAATCTACATTGTTCTGGCGTTTGGCTGAATCATACGTATATAATTGATTTTATAAAAGATACTATTAGATATAAAAAGGAGAATCAGGTATGTATTGATACTACTGATTCTCCTTTTTTATTCTTTATTTTATCTGTTAAGAAGCTCTTTTCTCTTTTACATCACTGCTGGCTTCTACCACATTTACTATATAATCACCCAGTTTCTCACATTCGGCGATAATATCCATATAGTAAACTCCCATTTGATAATCATATTCCTTGTTGTTTACATCCAAGATGTTCTGATTCTTCAATTGGTTGCGGTAATTATTGATTTCGTTTTCGATATTGAAAGACTTGTTGATATCAATACTCTGATGTTCCGGTTTCTCTACTACCACAATCATTTGTGCAAGAGCGTCGTTCGTCAGCTTCATCATAAAATGGATATGCTCATATTGCTTTTCGGTGAAGTCTTGATTTGTCTGGCGTTTCCGGTTGATGGTACGTGCCAGATTATAGCAGCTGTCGCCAATACTTTCAATTTCTGTCACTTCACGCAACATGGCGCGTATCTGTAACTTACTTTCAGAACTCAAACGGCCTTCGGACACCTGATTCAGGTAGTTGGCTATTTCAAGTTCCATGTTGTCGCTGATATTTTCATATTTCTCTATCCGGCTGAACAACTTATTGAAATCATCATCCTTTTCCGTATGCAGCAAATCTTGCACCATGCCGAACATACGGTGGGTACGTTCAGCGAATAAGATGAATTTCCTTACGTGCCTGAAGGATGGAAAGTTCAGCGGTAGAAAGCATACCACCGGTGATAAACCGCAAACGGGGCTCTTCGTCCTCTTCTTTTGGGGTGGATAAGAGCACATACGGTGCGTTCGATCAGTTTCACTCCCCATATCAGGATACATACGTTACAGATATTGAAGATAGAGTGGAAAGCAGATAGCTTGTAGGAAATAGCAACCTCTGGATTACTGCTTTGAAAGAAGGTGTCTACTACCCAGTTTACTAGATCCATGAAAGGATGGAAGACAATCAATACCCAAATGACCCCAAACACGTTAAAAACAAAATGGGCCAATGCTGCCCGCTTAGCCTGTGTGTTGGCTGTAAGTGCGGCAAGATTGGCCGTGATCGTAGTTCCGATGTTCTCTCCCAATACGAGTGCTGCTCCCAGTTCCAGGCTGATCCAGCCGTTGGCACACATAATTAATGTGATTGCCATGGTAGCTGCAGAGGCTTGCACAATCATGGTCAATATTGTACCGATGAGCAAGAACTGAATAATGGAAAAGAATCCCATATCCGTGTAGTTCTGTACGAAGGCAAGCATTTCCGGATTGGCATTCAGGTCGGGGGCGTTTGCTTTCAGATAAGAGAGCCCCATGAAAAGGAAAGAAAAACCAAAAATGAATTCACCGATGGATTTGCGGTTGCTTTTTCCAGAAAAGATGAGCGGGAGGGCAATGGCTAAGAGGGGAAGAGCGAAAGCAGCCATATCGACCTTAAATCCGAAAATTGAAATGATCCAGGCAGTTACAGTAGTGCCGATGTTGGCACCCATAATAACGCTGATGGATTCGGCAAGTGTAAGTAACCCGGCATTCACGAAACTAACGACCATCACCGTCGTTGCTGAAGAAGACTGGATAAGGGCTGTAATCAACACTCCTGTTAGAACTCCCGTTACCCGGTTGGTGGTCATTGCCGTTAGAATACTTCGCAATCTATCACCCGCGACCTTTTGTAAGCCCTCGCTCATGATTTTCATTCCGTAGAGGAAGAGTCCCAATGAGCCTATGAGCTTTAAAAAATCATAAAAAGAATATTCCATCTATAATATTTTTAATGGTTATTTGTTCTCAATCTGATTATAAGTATATTAGTCCCAAATTATTCACCTTTTAACGAACTCGATGAAACAGATGTTACAAATATGTTGCAAAAATAACAATAATTCCAATGAATTCCCTATCGGAAGCTCACTTTTGGATATTTATTACGGTTTTAATCTTAATTTTCCTTATCAAGTAGTGAGTGCCAAGGTCAATAATCGCTCCGAGGGACTTAATTTCAGAGTATATAATAATAAGGATGTAGAGTTTCTGGATGTGAGAGATCAGTCCGGTATGCGTACTTATGTCCGTTCGCTTTGTTTTGTCTTGTTTAAGGCTGTCACGGAACTCTTTCCCGAGGGAAAATTGTTTGTGGAACATCCTGTTTCAAAAGGTTATTTCTGCAATTTGCGGATTGGACGCCCCATTGAACTCGAAGATGTGACGCGTATCAAGCAACGGATGCAGGAGATCATTGCGGAAAATATTCCTTATCACCGCATTGAATGTCATACGGCGGAAGCGGTACGGGTTTTCAGCGAGCGGGGGATGAATGATAAAGTGAGATTACTTGAAACTTCCGGTTCTCTTTATACCTATTATTATACGTTGGGTGATACCATTGATTATTATTATGGGAATCTGCTACCCAGTACCGGATATCTTAAATTATTCGATATCGTGAAATATTACGATGGATTGCTCCTCCGGATTCCGAGCCGGGAAAACCCGAATGTGCTTGAAGATGTGGTGAAGCAGGAAAAAATGCTGGATGTCTTTAAAGAATACCTGAACTGGAGTTATATCATGGGGCTTAACAATGCCGGAGATTTTAATCTTGCCTGTGAAGAAGGGCATGCCACTGACTTGATTAATGTGGCGGAAGCATTGCAGGAGAAGAAAATAGCCCAGATAGCCGATACCATATTCCATCGTGGTGAAAACGGTAACCGGGTAAAACTGGTATTGATTGCCGGACCATCCTCTTCGGGAAAGACAACTTTCAGCAAACGGCTTTCTATTCAGCTGATGACAAATGGCTTGAAGCCATTCCCGATCTCTTTAGATAATTACTTTGTGGACCGTGAAGAGACTCCTCTGGATGAAAACGGAAATTATGATTATGAATCACTGTATGCACTTGATTTGGAACTGTTCAATCAACAGCTGCAGGCGCTTCTTCGTGGCGAGGAGGTGGAATTGCCCCGTTTTAATTTCTCCCTTGGCAAGAAGGAGTATAAAGGTGATAAACTGAAAATAGAAGATAATACGATTCTGATTCTGGAAGGTATTCATGCCTTGAATCCGGAACTGACACCGCATATACCAGCCGAACGGAAATTCAAGATTTATGTTTCGGCATTGACTACTATTTCGTTGGATGACCATAACTGGATTCCGACAACTGACAACCGTTTGTTGCGCCGCATCATCCGCGACTTTAATTATCGGGGATATTCTGCACGTGAAACCATATCACGCTGGCCTAGTGTACGTGCCGGTGAAGATAAATGGATTTTTCCCTATCAAGAGAATGCCGACGTAATGTTTAATTCAGCGTTGCTTTTTGAGTTTGCAGTACCGTTTGCATGCCGAACCTATTCTGATGGGTGTACCGCGCAACTGTCCTGAATATTGCGAAGCATACCGATTGTTGAAGTTTATCAAATATTTTGTTCCGGTACAGGATAAAGAAATTCCGCCTACTTCTTTGTTGCGCGAATTTTTAGGAGGAAGCAGCTTTAAATATTAAGTAGAAAAATTAGGATATATTCGTGAATTGTGTTTCCTTTGCAGAAAATACAAATAAACCTTTTGTTGTAGTGAAGCAAGGGAACACAAAAATAAACAATATTTGAGTGATATTTAGGGAAAGAATGTTATGGTTGTTATGCAAAACTTTAAAATATTGAACCTTTAATTACTTTTGCTGTTAAGAAGGGACTACATGCAACAAAAAAAATGTGAATATGATTTTTTATAATAGTCTTTTAGCAAAGTGGTTCTTAGGAAAAGGGAAGAAGCACTATTTTATGTTAGGCTGGTTTTTCTTTACCCGCTATAAATATCTGGAAGTCTGGGAAGATATGGAACTCCGAATTCATGCCAGACAGTATTGGGAATGTTTTTCTTTAACCCTGATACCAGCACTTATTTTATCATTACTGTTTTCATGGTGGTGTATGATACTACCATTCATAACTTATGACCTCCTTTATTGGTTTGAAAAGATCATCTACCACCATTCAATATTTAATTGGGAGGCGATAAAGCATAGCGGTGATACGCTTTATCTCACGAAAGAGAAAAGCGTATGCCTGGAAGAAAGGTTACGGGAAAAAAGAATTGCCCGTATCCAGATGGAATGATTGATTCTTTATTTTAAATGCTTCTTTATCCAAAGCAGATGTCCATACTCCGTATCGTTAGAGGTCCAATGCTCATTAATAGGAGTAATTAGGGCTTCTTTCGGACAGTTTAGTACATTGTATACAATGTAGCTGGTTGTCGGAGGACAGGTGTCATCATTGAATCCCCATGTTATATAGGTGTCTGCTTTTATCAATTTAGCAAAGTTCACTACATCATAATAGGCCATTGTCTTTATTTTTTCGGGGGTATCCATATCCACCGAATTTCTAAAGAAATGAGGATAGCCACCGGCACGACCGGCTTTGTAACCTGCCATATCGCTTAATGCAGGATGATTGGCGACACAAGCTGTCACCCGTTCATCCAGTCCGGCGGTGATTAACGCCAGGGCGCCTCCCTGACTACCTCCTTGTGCAATTACATTTTTGCCATCCCATTCCGGTAGGGATGTTAAAAAGTCGATGCCACGCACACAGGCCAGATATACCCGTTTCATGTAATAGTTATCACGGCTGTCCAGACCGTTGGACAGATATCCGTTTTCTCTGCCGTTGAAAGCGGCACTGATTTCTTTAAATTCTTCATCACTCATTTCCGGGTTCAGGCCGTGTATCTCGAATTCAAAACGGATGCATCCTTGTTCCGCATAATATTTATGGCGTAGAGGTTCTTTGATGGTTTTGATTCCTGCTCCCGGAGGGCACAGGACAACCGGAAACTTTCCTTCTTTTTTCGGATAGAATAAATATCCGTAGACGCATTGCCCACGTTTGTTCAGTTGCAATTTTACGAGATAACAGTCTATTTCATCAGTGGAATATTTTTCGACATGTTCTTTGGTATACGTTAGGGGAAACTCCTTTTGTTCCGCTTTTGCCTTTTCCCAAAATTCCTTGAAATCGGAAGGCATGGTGGTATACGGACGAAGTTTTTCCGGTGAAAATCCTACTTTGATATGATGTGAATAGGTCTTTCCATCTACGGTTGCTTTCAGGCGGCAGTCGCGGAATCCCGGCTCTTTCATTGTGCCCACAGGAATCACTCCCCTGCCATTCTTTAAAGTTACACTTCCTTTGGTATCGGCAACAGGCATCATATCACCACCTATTTCATAAGTGACGGTTACGTTATCTCTGGGGATACCGTATTTATAGAATTGTACTTCTACAGTTGCTTTTTCTCCTGTTTTATAAAGCCAGTCGGCATGATTGGGTACGGTGACCCAAAGCACATCGCTTTTATAAGGATAGTTTTCAGCTACGGCGGATAGCAAGGTAAGTGACAATAGCCATACAGATAAAAGTAGTCTCTTCATGGTGTTATTCATTGTTTTTATATCATTAAAAAGTGAATTATTTTAATTCTGTTGCAATATTACGCAAGATTCGGGAAAAGAAGGGTAGAAAAAATGTGATTTTAGATGGACTATTTGGTACTTTGACAAAAGAAGTTTTTTTTCATCCGGATGAAAAGCTTCCGCTATTGATTTTGAATAGAAGAAAGGTTCTTCTTTTATTTTGATGAGGCTTTTTATCTTAAAGCTTCCACCTCTTCCGGTGTCAAAGGAATCTTCTTGCCTAATCGACGGGCGCCGGTTTCGGTAATCAGATAATCTTCTTCATTGCGGATACCACCGAAGTCCTTATAAGTTTCCACTACATCGTAGTTGATGAAATCGGTAAATTTCTTTTCTGCTTTCCACATGTCGATCAATTCCGGAATAAAGTATATACCCGGTTCTACCGTGTGTACAAATCCAGGTTCCAATGGGATGGCGAGGCGTTGCGATTTGCGACCGAACTGTGTGCTCTTCGGTTGACCGTTGTAACCTACCCATATCTCTCCTAGATTTTCCATGTCGTGTACATCCAGTCCCATCATGTGGCCTAATCCGTGAGGATAGAATAACGCATGAGCACCTTCGCGGACCGCATCTTCCGTATTTCCTTTCATCAATCCGAGTGCCTTCATACCGTCTACCATGACACGGGCAGACAGTTCGTATACCTCCATATAAGGAATACCCGGACGGAGGGCCTTTACAGATTCCAGATGCATGGCATTCTGTATTTCGTAAACTTCGCGTTGACGGGTAGTAAACTTTTATCGGCAGGAATGGTAGACGACATATCACCCGCATAACCTGACTCTACTTCTGCACCGGCATCGATTAAGAACAAATCACCCGGCTTCACTTTATTTCCGTGATAATGATTGTGCAGCGTCTGTCCGTTGATAGTAGCGATGGTAGCAAAAGAAAGTTCGCAGTTGTTAGCTTGCGCTACCCGGTTCATTTCGGCTACCACTTCATACTCGTACATGCCCGGACGGAGCACTTTCATGGCGGTGATGTGCATATCGGCAGTTACATCGCAAGCCTTCTCTATTTCTACAATTTCTTCGGCAGATTTGTAATTACGTTGGGCGATAACGGCACGGATGAATGGAACAGAACCTTCCTGACGTGCGGGCGGTATGCCCAACCAATCCATTAGCTTCAGTTTATGTTCGGGGCGGTAAGGAGGAAGATAATGAATCGCCTTTCCTTTCTGCACACACTTGTGGAGGTAGCTTGCAATGTCAGCAGACGGCATCAGATTTTTTACTCCTACACGTTCGCATTTTTCGTGTAGCGTAGGCTGCGATCCCATCCATACGATAGCGTCAATAGACAACTCATCACCAAAGATGATTTCTTTGTCTTCGTCAATATCGATAATTGCCGAAAGGCCGGCGCATGAAAGTCCGAAGTAATAAAGGAATGTAGAATCCTGACGATAACGGAACGTGTTATCCTCATAATTCAGTCCGCACTCGTCATTTCCCAGAAATAACAAAACTCCGGAGCCTAAATTCTTTTTCAGCAGGGCTCTGCGCTGCATATACGTTTCTTTGGCAAACATACTGTCTTAATTTTTAAGTTCGTGCAACAAAGATAAAGAATTTTGTGTTATAGGATTAAAAATAATCCCACTAATCTGTGTAATCTCTCGTTAAAAAGTTACTTTTGTAGCGAGAAACAGTAGAAAGCAAAAACGAATATGGCACAAGGTTCCCGTCAAATACAATCGCAGGCGCAACAGCAGATACAGACGCTATCGCCACAGCAGATTCTGGTCGTGAAGTTGTTGGAGCTTCCCGCAGTAGAGCTGGAAGACCGTATCCATGCTGAACTATTGGAAAATCCGGCACTTGAAGAAGGTAAAGAAGAGAATGCTACGGATAATGAGTATGCTGATACCGACACTACAGAAGATGGCATGGATAGCGATGCCAACGATTATGATTCTTTGAGTGATTATCTGACTGAAGACGATATTCCCGATTATAAATTACAAGAGAACAACCGTTCGAAAGATGAACAGGCGGAGGATATTCCGTTCTCCGATTCCACTTCTTTTTATGAAATCCTGAAAGAACAATTCCGTGAACGCAACCTGACAGTGAACATCAGCGTGACTTGGTGGAATATCTGATCGGTTCATTGGATGATGACGGATTGCTCCGTAAATCACTGGAAAGCATCTGTGACGAACTGGCGATTTATGCCGGCATCGAATCGACCGAAGAAGAACTGGAAGAAGCACTGTGTATCTTGCAGGATTTTGATCCCGCTGGTATCGGTGCCCGTAGCCTTCAGGAATGTCTGTTGATACAGATTTGCCGGAAAAAGAAGAAGAGAAAACTCCCAGTCCTATCTTGAATCTGGAAGAAACGGATTATCAGAGAATGTTACGAAGAATTCACCCGTAAACACTGGGAGAAGATTATAAAGAAACTGGACATTGATGAAGAGACTTTCCAGGAAGCTCTTAATGAGATAACCAAGCTGAATCCACGTCCGGGTGCTTCTTTGAGGAGAAGCGATCGGCAGAAATCTCCAACAAATAGTCCCCGACTTCATCGTGGAAACGTATGATGACGGTACTATCAATGTCAGCCTTAATAACCGTAATGTTCCGGAGCTTCGTATGAGCCGTGATTTTACGGAGATGGTGGAGGAGCATACAAAAACAGGGCTAACCAGTCTAAGGAATCTAAAGAAGCGATGATGTTTCTGAAACAGAAAATGGATGCGGCACAAGGATTTATCGATGCTGTCCGTCAGCGTCAGAATACGTTGATGACTACCATGCAGGCAATAATTGACTTGCAACGTCCCTTCTTCCTCGAAGGAGACGAATCTTTGTTGAAACCTATGATTCTAAAAGATGTGGCTGAACGTACGGGACTGGATATTTCGACCATCTCCCGTGTGAGTAACAGTAAATATGTACAGACGAATTACGGTATCTATCCGCTCAAATACTTTTTCAGCGACGGATATACCACAGAAGATGGCGAAGAGATGTCTGTCCGTGAGATTCGCAAGATTCTGAAAGAGTGTATCGACGGGGAAGACAAGAAGAAACCGCTGACAGATGACGAACTGGCGGACATCTTGAAAGAGAAAGGTTATCCCATTGCTCGTAGAACGGTAGCCAAATACCGTCAACAACTGAATATCCCCGTGGCGAGACTGCGGAAATAATTGACAATGAAGAATGAGAATTGTAATTTGTAATTAGTAACTAGTAATCAAAGAAGAGTGGACAGAGAGAGAGAACATATCATAGCGGATAAGACAATGTTGCAGGTAGCGAGAGTTACCTCAATGGTGTTTACTCCATTTTCGATTCCGTTTTTGTCGTTTTTGGTGTTATTCCTTTTTTCTTATCTTCGTATCATGCCGATACAATATAAGTTGATTGTGTTGGGAATTGTTTACTGCTTTACCATACTGACGCCTACCATTACCATTTTCCTGTTTCGTAAGATTAATGGCTTCGCCCGTCAGGAATTGAGCGAGCGTAAGAAGCGTTATGTACCTATCCTGCTGACTATCATCTCGTATGTATTCTGCCTGCTGATGATGCGCAAGCTGAATATCCCCTGGTATATGACAGGCATTATTCTGGCATCTCTGGTAGTTTCTGTCATTTGTATTGCCGTCAACCTGAAATGGAAACTGAGCGAGCACATGGCAGGAATAGGCGGAGTGATCGGCGGCTTGTTTCTTTCAGTGCTTTGTTCGGTTACAATCCGGTCGCATGGTTGTGCCTGTTTATACTGATTGCAGGTATATTAGGTTCGGCGCGAATTGTATTGGGGCATCACACGTTGGGCGAAGTGCTTTCCGGTTTTGCGGTTGGCTTGATATGTGCCCTTTTGGTACTTCATCCCGTGAGTAACATCTTATTTCGAGTATTTTTATTTTAAAACAGTATAAATCCTAAAAACTAATTATTATGAACTTTCCACAGAACTTGAAGTACACGAATGAGCACGAGTGGATTCGCGTAGAAGGAGACATCGCTTACGTAGGTATCACAGACTACGCACAAGAACAGTTGGGCGATATTGTGTTCGTAGACATACCGACTGTTGGTGAAACGTTGGAAGCCGGTGAGGTATTCGGAACCATCGAAGTAGTGAAAACAATTTCCGATCTTTTCCTGCCGGTAGCAGGTGAAGTGATGGAACAAAATGAAGCATTGGAAGAAAATCCGGAACTGGTTAATAAAGATCCGTATGGCGAAGGTTGGTTGATTAAAATGAAACCGACAGATATAAAAGCTGTGGAAGACCTGCTGGATGCCGAAGCATATAAAGCAGTAGTAAACGGATAGTGCAAACAGAAATATAACTAATATAAGTTGAATGTAGTGACCCCCCTCTCTTCGTGAAAGGGCTGTGAAGAGGCTTTTTTAATTTTTATTCTATGACTCCAATTGTAAGTATCATCATGGGTAGTACGTCCGACCTTCCTGTTATGGAAAAGGCGGCGCAACTGCTGAATGATATGCATGTACCGTTCGAAATGAACGCGCTGTCTGCTCACCGCACGCCTGAGGCTGTGGAAGAGTTTGCCAAAAATGCCCGCAACCGTGGCATTAAAGTAATCATCGCTGCTGCCGGAATGGCTGCCGCCCTTCCGGGTGTGATCGCAGCCAACACTACACTTCCGGTGATCGGAGTGCCCGTTAAAGGCTCTGTGCTTGACGGTGTAGATGCTCTGTACTCCATTATTCAGATGCCTCCGGGCATTCCTGTGGCTACGGTTGCTATCAATGGAGCGATGAATGCGGCTATCCTTGCCATTCAGATGTTTGCATTGAGTGACGAAAAATTGGCGGAAGCTTTTGCTGCTTACAAGAAGGACTGAAAAAGAAAATCGTAAAGGCGAACGAAGAACTGAAAGAAGTGAAGTTCGAATATAAAACCAATTAAATGGATTTATTCAATTACTTTCGAAGAGAAACATCCGAAGTAAATATTGGGGCTGTACCTTTGGGCGGCCCCAATCCTATTCGTATCCAGTCGATGACCAACACGTCTACGCAGGATACACAGGCTTGTGTGGACCAGGCCAAGCGAATTGTTGATGCAGGTGGCGAGTATGTCCGCCTCACAACGCAGGGCATCAAAGAAGCGGAAAATCTGATGAATATCAATATCGGGCTACGAAGCCAGGGATATATGGTTCCGTTGGTGGCTGATGTGCATTTCAATCCGAAAGTGGCCGATGTAGCAGCTCAATATGCAGAAAAGGTGCGGATCAATCCGGGCAACTATGTAGATGCTGCGCGTACTTTTAAGAAACTGGAATATACAGACGAAGAGTATGCGCAGGAAATACAGAAAATCCATGATCGTTTTGTCCCGTTCCTTGAATATCTGCAAGGAGAATCATACTGCTATCCGCATCGGAGTCAATCACGGTTCCCTGTCCGACCGTATCATGTCCCGCTACGGAGACACTCCCGAAGGGATGGTGGAATCCTGTATGGAATTCCTGCGTATCTGTGTGGCGGAACATTTCACGGATGTAGTGATTTCGATCAAAGCCTCCAATACCGTGGTAATGGTGAAAACCGTTCGTCTGTTGGTGGACGTCATGGAAAAAGAGGGGATGACTTTCCCATTACACCTCGGAGTGACAGAAGCCGGAGACGGAGAGGACGGGCGTATCAAGTCCGCTCTCGGCATTGGAGCATTGTTGGCCGACGGTTTGGGCGATACCATCCGTGTATCTTTGAGTGAGGCACCCGAAGCCGAAATTCCGGTAGCCCGTAAATTGGTGGATTATGTTCTGTTGAGGCAGGAGCATCCTTATATTCCGGGATTGGAGGCGCCTGAATTCAACTATCTGTCTCCTGAACGCCGGAAGACAAAAGCGGTCCGTAATATCGGAGGCGAACATGTGCCCGTAGTCATTGCCGACCGCATGGATGGAAAAACGGAAGTAAATCCGCAGTTCACTCCGGACTATATTTATGCCGGAAGAGCCTTGCCCGAACAACGGGAAGAAGGTGTGGAATATATTCTTGATGCGGACGTATGGGAAGGGGAGGCCGGAACATGGCCTGCTTACAATCACGCGCAATTACCGTTGATGGGCGGCTGTGATGCGGCGCTTAAATTCCTGTTTATACCTTATATGGCACAGACGGATGAAGTGATTGCCTGTCTGAAACAACATCCCGAAGTGGTTGTCGTCTCTCAAAGCAACCATCCGAACCGTTTGGGCGAACATCGTGCGTTGGTGCATCAACTGATGGCAGAGGGCCTGCAGAATCCGGTTGTTTTCTTCCAGCATTATGCGGAAGATGATGCGGAGGATTTGCAGATAAAAGCTGCGGCCGATATGGGGGCTCTGATTTTGACGGGCTTTGCGATGGTATCTTCCTGTTCAATCAGGGCGACTTGAGCCATGCCGTTGTCGACGCTACTGCTTTCGGAATCTTGCAGGCCGGACGTACCCGTACCTCTAAGACAGAATACATATCCTGTCCCGGTTGCGGCCGTACGCTTTACGACTTGGAAAAAACAATTGCCCGTATCAAGGCAGCCACTTCACATTTGAAAGGCTTGAAGATCGGCATTATGGGCTGTATCGTGAATGGTCCCGGTGAGATGGCGGATGCTGACTACGGTTATGTAGGAGCAGGACG
>VOFG01003936.1_pt1 | contig 47046 bp, 77 predicted proteins | sample 5384171 | NCBI WGS metagenome assembly VOFG01 (sample SAMN12384726, study PRJNA508395) | human gut metagenome | isolation source: healthy gut F | host: Homo sapiens
TACCAGTCTAATAATCCATTTCGGTAGTTAATATGTACTACTGATGACAATTTATGAACCAACCTAAACAATCGTGTGTAAACATTATGGAACTTATCCGTTATGGGTTTCGTATATTGACTGTATGGACGTTTCTATATCTCTGAATTTACTTGTTTTTCTTTTCTTTTCCCCCAACCTCTGTTGCGTTCCTAGGCTATGTATCACATTATTTTCTGTTGCGATTGTAGCCGTTGGATTTGTATGGGCTGTTGAAAGATAGGGGGCATTTTCATTGCACTTGTAGGGCTATTGCGATACATGGGTGTTGTTTATTCCCCCAAACCCTATTGCACTCACACCCTTATAATATCCTCAGATTTCTCTGAGGCACTCAATTCTGAGTAAGTAGAAGTAAAAAATGTCTCGTCAAGGAGTGGCAATATTTGGTCTTTTTAGGTACTCTTAACTACATATATTATACCATTTTTCAATGCAGACGTGTGAAAAAAAGCCGATAAAAAAAGGCTATTTGTTGTTAGCCTCTTTCTTCTCTCTTTCTAAATCTTGCAAGATCAATTGTCTTACATAATTGTTCTTGCTGCTTACTTCTGTAAGCTTTTCTATGATTGCTGCATCATGTGTTTTATGGAATTTAAGAAGAATTTGCCTGATATTAGCTTTTCATACTTCTTGGTAGCTCTTAGTTTTGCTTCACTTGCCATACATCATACCCCCCTACGATCTTAAATCTTCTTGTAATTTCTTTTCTAAAGCATCTGCAATAGCTACGACTTCTTTTGAAGGCTCAGGCATTACATATTCACCATCACATAGCATTCTACATACCCTTCTTTCTCCATAGAATCCACCATCTGTACACTGTACGTATGAAAGTTTCATTCTTCCTCCACTACAAATGAAATAAGACGATTCATCATTAGGATATACGCATCCAACATATCCTTCAAATGCTCCAATAGTTTCTTCTAGGCTTTTATTTGATTCATATTGCATAAATCTTTTATTCCATTTCAACATTTTCTTTTCCTCCTACTTTCTATCGCTTAATAACAGTTCTTTTCTTCCCATTCTGCGATTTCGTCTGCATCATCAATAATTTCGCCATCTTCGCAAACTAGCATTGTTTCTCTTGACCCATAATCGACAATCTGATAATTGTCAGGCAATTCATCTGCCCATAAGTCAACACCAAATAATTCAACATTGAAATCGTCTTTATATAATACGTTTGCTACTGCTTCTACGATTCCTGAATTTGTAAAACTGTGATACCCAATATGTACTTGCTTCATGTTATGTCCTCCTAAGCACCTAAGCACTTTTCTTTACACCCATATATTAGCATATAACGATATCTTTGTAAATAATTAATTTAATGAATTTCTAATTCTTTTGCATAATAAAAAGGCTATAAACATATTTATCGTTTTAAACGTGTTTTTAGCCTTTTCTTTATTTACCCTAACAAATACTCATCTCAATCTGTTTTGCTTGTTAGAATCACTTCTAGATGTGTTTAAATTGATTTTAAGAAGTTTTTCTTCTTTTTCTTCGCAAATTGTAGTCTTTATCAATCAAAATCTGAAATATCATTGTTCTGTCAACTAGATATTCAATTCCATCACTATTGAAACCAACGATCTTACACCACCACCTATTAAAAGTGTAAGGTTTGGTCAATACAATTTGCACTAATTCAGTTTCATCAAATAAAGCAGCCATTGCTACATCACCTGCTCTTAGACCAATATTGCCATGGTAATTAAACCATCCTCCGCAGGTTTCTTTGAAATGCTCGTATTCCGTATCTCTTTTAGGCATTATACAATCCTTAAATAATTCCTATTTGAGTTAATAATGCACATTTTACTTCTTTTGCTTCTTGCCAATCTAATTGCTTGATATGCCACTTAACATTTTCTCTATTGATCGTTAAGATTTGTTCCGCTTTTGCCATTCCGTACTCATGTCCTGTATCAATCATTACATGGCATGGCAAATCTGTTCTTTTTAAATTGCTAGTAATTGGAATTACATTTACTGTTTTACTCCCTTTATTCTGAATATCGTTTGAAATAACGATACAAGGTCTCCTTTTATAAAGAATCGTATTACTATATTTTGGCAAGTCACACCAATAAATGTTATTGTTTAGGATTTCCATAATGATAACCTCCTATCCTTTCTAATTTATCCTCTAAATTTCTATTATGCTGCTTCAACCCGTATATTTTTCTATCTCTCTCGATTAAAGCCTGTTTAATTAATACCATATCGTCATATGCTTCATATAATCCGTTGTCTTTCAGGGCTTTTTCTACATTTTTAAAACTTGTCTCTACCTGATTCATTTCTATCTTCTTCATTCCAATCCATTCCATATACATCATCTACTGTATCATCTACTGCATCATCCTCATTTTCCTTGATTGGAACACGTACAATTTTAGTTCCAATTCTATGTGTAAATAAGATGCACACTGCCCAAATTGGATGAACATGAATTACCATGTACGCAGTAAATATCATTACCGCTATATTGTGAATTGCCATACTTAAATACATCATTTTGCTATTTTCTCCTTCACATATGTAGCTTTCAAATCTTCTACTTCGACCCCTTCTTTACTCCATGCAGCATCCCAAATTTCATTTAATAATGAATCTACAACATTGCATGAATCACTGTTATTAACATCAGGAACACTGATTTTCAATTTAATCATTACGTCTGTACTTTCTTTAGGCTTATTTCGTTTCTTCAAACCCATCATATCCATACCCCCTATGTTGATATTTGTATTTTCTAACTTCATATTCGGCTTTATTGAGATCATCAATCAATCTACCATTTTCAAGTTGTAATTCATTGATTCGTTCTGAAACAACTAAGGAATAAAGGAGCATTGAAGCTATTCCACCTATAAATACTCCTGCAAAGAAATAAATCATCCAACCACCTCACATTTTGCTAGGATGTCTCCAATTAATTCATTATCATCAATTCCTTTAAAATATCCTTTTTCCTTCATCCCATTTAAAGAATTAAATACTTTAAAACTGTATACATCTGAATAGCATTCTAATAATTCTTTTTCAAATTTAGTTAATTTGTATACTGGCTTTTCGTGTATCTGCTTTAGCCAATCTTTTACCTTATTACGACATCCTATTTGATTGATTTTAAAGTCACAGTCATTGCAATTAGTTTTATAACATAACTTAGGTCTCCCTTTTACTACCGCTAAATTATCAATGCAATTTTCTAATATTTCATCTTTGTAATAATCTAGATTAGTCTCTTGCTTTTTTCAAATATAGATTTATATTCTCTTAACTTTTTATCCATAGCTTTCACTTTACGCTCAATGTAATCTAAGCAACCCTTGATATTCTCATCATCACCAACCATTGAATCCAAATATTCAATGCATTCGCAAATTGTCATTTCATCTTGTTTCATTATCTTCTTCTCCTTTTAATAACTGTCCACAGAATGGACAACGAGGGTAATATTTGTTTCCATGATATGTTGGAATAGGTACAACTCCATGCTCACATGTTGGACAACATAACATCAAATCTCCGCATGGTCCAATTTCAACATCTATTGGTTTCTTTGGTGTTTCTTTATCCGTAAGGTCACCCAACAATCGAAAATATAACTTGGCACGGTCAGTCTCTTCTATCCCTGCTACATCACACGTAACTTGATATTCCTTTTCAAGAACTTGCAACACTTTTGATATTCATTCATATGCTTTTATCTCCTTTTTAATTCGTCAATAGCTTCTTTAACGAACTTTAAATCCATATCATAGTCAGCAACTAAATCTGCCATTCTACAGTTTGAATAACCTTGTAAAGCCCCTTCTAATGTAGAGTGAAAGGAAATTGATTTCTGAATTTCCTTTTCCTCACCATTTTTGCTAGTTTGAATTGCATATTGAATTAGCGTATAGCTTTTTCCATCAGATGTAATTCCATATCCGTTCTTTAAATTAATCATTGTTCTTGCTCCTTTCTTTGACAATCCTATAAAGCACACATTTAATCAAATTTAATATATCTTGTATCTTTCACTTTCCCACATTTCAAACACACAAGATACTGAGTCTCACCACTGATACAATGAAACATCTCATTCTTTACACACCAAGTAAATTCATGCTTACAGAATAATCTTTTAAAAAACAATTTAATTTTGTTTATCATATGAACTCCTTCCTATTTATCAATGCATCAATTTTTTTCTTCAATCATTGTTTTGCTCCTTCTCAAAATAAAACACAACCTTGTTTTTATGCTCTGTTATTAGTCCGTATTTCATTGCCATTCTGTATATGAATAGTTTCTGCAATCTTTCGTGTAATGATTCTAGATTCTTTCGATAATCATCAAGTGTGAATGTACTTTTGTAGAAATTACACATTCTGCAACTTGGCAAAAGGTTGTCTATATCGTTACCACCATCTTTTCCATATACAGGTATTACGTGGTCTACTTCCATATCTTTGTACTTGAGTTCACAACCACAATAGGCACAATGTCCATTATATTTTTCATACACCTGTTTACGAATTTTTTGGGCTATTTGTTTTCTACTCATTTTCTATAATCTCCCCATCTTCAAAGTGATATTTCTCTAAAATATCTTCAAATTTTAGCTTAAATGGACGGTCTGTTAAGACGATGTAATTCTCGTTTAGCTCCTGCTCATCAAACAATCCAATAATTTGACCGAAACAATCATCAAACATATACCAGTTTGTAAGAGGTAGCATTGCAAACTGTTCGCCTTCCTGTATTCCTCTTTCTTTCATAAAATCTTTCAGTTTTTTAATTTCTAACATTTTATTACTCATTCCTCTCGCTTTTATAACTGCCTGTTAACAACAATAACAATAAGAACCAATAACTATAATTTGCACACATATAACAAGTTATTCCAATTATCGCTAGGTTGTATAACATACAAACTATTTCTCCCATTCGCTTTATACCTCATCAACCTCGTTGTCAGTAGGCATTTGAAATACCATTGTCAGTTCGTGTTCAAACAGTTCCATATTATATTGAATTTGGTCTAAAACTTTTAAAGCTTTTTCTTCGGTTGAGTACTTACCTAGTAATGAACTACCGTCCCATATTTGATTTATACTATCAATTTCTACATCTTCAATTTCCAATAAACTCTTTCTATCTTGACTTCTAACCCACATCTTAATACCCCTTCGCTAATCTTTCTTTATTGATCTCATTCTTACGAATATACTCGTTGTAGATTTCCCCAAACGAATATCCTAAATGCAATCCTAATGCGATTACGTAAGCTGATACGTTATCATCTCGTGTTAAACTGATTACACAACTAAATGCATATGCCTGTCCAAAACCTAAATCCGTTTTTAGCTTGTTGTAATTCCACTTAATGTCCTCATATTGATAGCATCCTGAACCAAACTTGATTTCGTACATCAATGCAAAGTGAACAACATCAATGTATTCTTCAAATACTTTGGCAGGGTCTTTTCCTTCCTGTGTGAACTTCCACCAACACCAATCAGCTTTCTGAGCGTGCATCAGTTCTCCTAATTCATCAAATAACGCACTTTCTAATTGAGCTTTAGAAACATAGTCTACATTATGTTTCTTAAATACTTCCGCATCATATGCTTTCTGTCTTTCAAGCATATCTTTAATTAATTCTGTACTTGTCATTTGGTTCTCCTTTTATAAAACAACGTTTCTTGTTCATATTTTTTACCGTTATATGCGAAAACATTTCTATTTATTTCCTTTTCTTCACTATCTTTCTCGTTTGAATCAAATTGAAACATAGGAGAAAACGGACTTGATTTTCTATAAAATCTTTTATCGTAAAAATCTTGTACACTAACGCATCCTTCTTGCCTATTTGAAGTGAATAATTGATTACATTTGCAATCTCTGACACCACAATCAAATATTTCCTCGTCAAGTTGCTCTTTAGCGTATTCATTCCCATATCTCTTAATCATTGCAGTATTGTTAAATGTTGTACTTTTATTTATCAATCTATCTCCACAACAGCACTTATTTGTTCCAATGAAGTGCAAGTCATTATCAGCAATGGAAAATGGTATGTCATGTTTTTGAAAATATTCTATGAATGGTTTGTACATTTCCAATCGAATTGAAGGCTTTAGGTTTAAAAGGCCCATTTGTGTGAAGTCTTTTTCTCTAAATTCAACTCGTTTAAAATGAAGCTTTTACACTGCTCGTTTTGTGGAACTATTTTAATTCCCTCTAATGTAAAGTTATCTGCATCTTTAAACATCTCTACAATTTTCAAATTTGAGACACCAGGAATAAATGGTTGTATTCTAATTCCAACTTTAAATCCCCTGCTTTTCAAATCCTTATAAAATTTGTACCTACTCTCAATACTTGGAACATTTGGTTCAATGCTAGTAAGATTTTCGACATTCGTTACGCTTAATTGAAATGTATGTAAGTCTGGCCTTATATCGCAATCGTAAGTTGTATCGCTTTTTGTTGAGAATAATACGTGTATTCCATACTTATTTGTTACATCTAGCAATTGTTTTGTGATTTTAAGATTTTTTCTCACATGGTTGGAATGGATCACTCATCCCCCCAATGCCATGTAATTCGATTGTCTATTAATGTTTCTAAGAAATTTGTGCTATCAACATTATTATCATCAAACACTTTTTTGAGTTTATTTTTAACTTGAGTAATATTTGCAATCTGTATTTCTCTACCGTATTGCATTATCTTCCTGTTTTCTGCGAAACAATACTTACATCCAAACGAACACGTTTTATAAGAATCAATCCTTATCGGTAATCCACAAATTGCGAACTTGCTACTTACATTAAGACCATTGAACTTTTTAATGGGAGTCATTCAGCGCCACCACCAACAACATTCTCTCCAATGTAAATTTCTCCCTTGATAACATACACATTCTTGTAGTTTTGCTTTGTTACCCCTAGAAAGTCTTTACCAGGCTTTTTAAAAGCCAGTTTCCCATCTTTTGTACAGTATTTGTATTTGTTAGAACTATCATCATCACATCTTTGAACACTGTACATAAGTTCATCATCATATCTTTTCGCAATCATCTAGAATGGCATCCCTTCGTCATTATCATAATGTTCAGGATATGATTGATAATTTACTTGATTTGTAAATGGTACTGTTTGTGGTTGCTGCATCTGTTGTTGCGGTTGTTGTTGATACGTTTGTTGACTTGCTTGTTGTTGATACGTTTGTTGATAAGCTTGTGTTTGTGGCATTGTAGCGTTGTTTAAAGCCAATTCTACGTCCATAACGTACACGCTAATCTTATACACTTTCTGATTCTCTTTGTTCGTGTATGAGCTTTTTTGAAGCTTTCCATCAACTGCGATATGTTGCCCTCTGAATCCATATTGATTAATATGTTCTGCATTTTCTCCCCATGCAGTGCAATCGAAGAAAGATTTAAACTCTTGTCCGTTTCTTTCCTTTCTCCTTAACTTCAATTGAGAAGTTACATAAGCTTTGTCCTGTAGCAGTTTTCTTTAAAACAATATCGCTACCGATGTCACCTGATAAAATAACTCTGTTCATTTCTTTTCAACTCCTTTATACAAATTCAACACCTATTGAATTAGGTCTGATTCCTTCTATCATCTGATACATATGTGATTTAGAAATGAAATTCTTTCTAGCACACTCGGCAATTGAGCTATAGACTGTATCGCCTATTCTCACTTTCTTCTTGTTTCTCAATCCCTGAATCTGAGCTAGTTTGATAACTCTTAGGTTTTCGATTTTCATTTCGCCGTCCCAAACGATAGAATCGTTCTTTTCTATTTCCCCAACGAAAGCTTTGTATGCTTCAAATAATACGTTCAAGTATCTTCTTCCTTCTTTAAAGTTCACTGCAACTCTGTATATTGATTCCGTTTCCTTTTTAGCCTTCATTTCCTTTTGGTTTCCTTTTAAATCAACGGAAACAACTCTCAAATAACTTGTAATGTAATATCTGATTCCTGTTTTACTTTCGCCAATCAGTTGGAATTGCTCATCATCTTCGCTAGTTACTTTTCTTCTTTCTTCCTCATCAGTTTCAATGGGGAGAAGAATACATCCTTTGTACGTTTCCTCGTTTCTCAACATCTTATGGAATTGAGTGTTTGTAATACCCAATTCCCTCATTACATCTTTGGTGTTTACGATTCCTCGTACAACTGATATATCGTTTTTATCCAACATATAATATTGCACTTGCTACCCCTCCCTTTCTTATCCGTTCATTAAATCTCCCAACATTTTCATACCTTCCTCCTTTTTTGAAGGTGCAGGTAATTGATCGTGTTGTTGATACATTTCCAAACTGATTTGTCCTGAATTTAACAACTGTACTTCTTCCTCGCACACTTCTTTATACGCTTGTAAAAATCTATCTCTGTAATATTGCAAGTCTTTTTTATTGGTCCACGCAATATCTCTTAACAGATAGCTCCCTCCTAGCGCTTTCTGAATGTTTCTAGGCAGTTTATCGTAGTTGACCTTACTAGTATGAGGGTCGCACTTAGCGTTCCTTAAAACGATTTCCCAAGCCTCTCCACACTCTTTAGTTTTTCCGATAGCAGTTTTACTAATCCTCGTTTTTACTTGTGCTACATTTGGAGCAAACTCTCTTGTATCACTTTGAATGATTTGATTAACTGCATTTGCTACAACCAAGTATTCATAATCCTTGAAAGACACTTGCCATAGCTTTAAATAGGCTTGTGTATCTTCTTGAGTCATGTTTTTGTAGCTCATTGGGTAATTGATTCTTAGAACCTGTAAAATTCTTTCAGTTTCTTCTAATGTCAAAATGCATACCCCATTTCTTTTCTCGTCAATTGTCTTTGACCGTTGTTGTTATTCTGCAACTTGTAGAATGTTAACCAATTGTGCATGATGCTCTGATTTACAATAGCAATCTTGGTAACATCATCTACTGCCAATTTATCCAATTCATTTAAAGATAATTTCATTGCTCTAACAGTAAGAGGTTTTCTTGCTTTAGTACGCATATCTACAAAGTCATGTAAAGCATCTTGTAAATCTTTGCTTTCTGTATACTCTGCAATAACAGAATTAACTGTTTCTGACTTTTGTTTCTTTTTTTCCCTTATATATATTTGTATTATTAAATGTATTATTAATACTTGTATTATTAACTGGGAAATTATTTTCACTAGGGGTAGTGAAATTATTTTCCCTAGGGTCAGGAACATAATTTCCTGGGGTAGTGAAATTATTTTCCCTACCTATAAACAGTTTCCTTTGCTCGATTTCTTTAGTTCCTTCTCTATATTTAACACTTCGTTGAATGTACCCTTTATCAGCTAATTGACTAATCCAATTTTTAATCGTTCTATCAGATACGTTATAAAGCTCTGCAAAATATTGATTAGATGCCCAACAATACCCTTTTTCATTACATAATGCAGTAATTTCTCCATATAGTAATTTTGCGTTTGGAACTAAATCTTTATCGTATCTTACATTAGCTGGAATGATTGCATAATACGCTTTTTGTTGTTCCTCCATTTATTACACCTCCTAACATTCCGTGCCTATGTACTTTGTATGAAAAACATAGGCAACTGCCATTGCTTGCCATATATCTTTTTTTGAATCCGTAGAAATATCCAGGCTCTTTCTTTGTACCTTTTCCCTTGTTTGGAGTATCTTTAGCGAACAAATCAATTAAAGCTTGGATAATATTACTGTCTTTCGCTTTCATAGAGTGGCATAGAAGCATTTTTTTTCTTCTTTCCTATATACAAACTCCACTTCCCATAAAAGCTTCAAACAATGCTCTTTAAAGCGCCCTATCCATACACACGTATCAAATACAGATGCACCTACTGCCATTCCGTAAGAAGCAATCATTTCAATAGCTACATAACGAATATCGTATGTTAACTTGAAACGAGTAAGTAATTTCATCAATTCATGATTTTCAACTTTTCCTTTTTTCTAGTACTTCGCTTAAATCATCTGCAACAACTACATATGCACTCTCTATATTTCCTGGGTCAATTCAATGAAAGCCATTTTAAGCACCTCCAATTTCAAACTTTGTGACCTCGATTTTTTTCTTGGTTGCATTCATCTTGGATTCGATACTTTCATAAGCAGTTTTGAAACGTTTTAAATCAGAATCAACTTTCGCAAGCTTAGTTCTTTCATCAGCTACTTTTTGACAAGCTAATGCTTCAAAGAATTTAATACTTGGCGCTTTTCCGTCATGGTCACGCTCCCAAGTACTGCGTTCTACATAGATAGCGTTTGTCATTTTATTTTCAATATCTGCTTTAAGAATGTTCGATTGTTCCTGTAATCTAGCCATCATTTCACCAATTAAGAACATTTGATTTGCAAGGTTTTCGACATTTAACGCCATTTCCATAACTGCGTTTTCATCAGGAATATATGCGTCAACTAAAATCTCAAGTTGTTCTTGGATTTCTTCATCTTTCCAATATTTGACTTTGAATGGATTGTATTTAAACAACAGTTCATTTTGACTTAGCATTATATTTCACCTCTGATTCATCAATGTTTCCGTAGATACGTTCTAGGTACTTAATTGCAATCTCTCTCAATTTCTTTCCTTTAGGACTTTCTGAGTCCATGATTCTATGACAACGTTGGCAAGCACAGACTAGGTTTTTTCACATCCTAGTCCGCCATTGCTTCTTGAAAGAATTGTGTGTGCTAATTCAATGCGATATGTACTCCCACAAAAGATGCACATTTGATCTCTTTCTTTTTACCAACTTTCTAGTTTTTAAATCTATGTCTGTAGCTTGGCTACGTTTTTTTTTATACAAGACTTACACCCTCAGGTTGTAACCCTTGTGGTTCATCAGGTTGTGAATATGTTTGTGGTTGAACAGGTGCTTGTTCAATTGGCTGTGTAGGTTGTTGAATTGGAGTTTCATCCAATTTCATATCCACATTCATTTCTTCCTCTGAATACATCTGTTGGAAATCGTTAGGGAATGTTTCTCTTAACGCTTGAGTAATGGCAACTTTACGAACCATAGTTGCTGCTTTAGTGCTCCATTGTGAGTTAAGCTTTCCGTCCTTAGTTCTTCCTGCGTATTCTTCAAATGAGACTTCAATGTGTGTTGGATGTGATACATTCTTTCTAAATACGTCTGCCCATCCACCTACAACTTCTTCACGATCTTTTAAGTAGAAAGCACCTTTTCGGTAAGTTAACTCACCGCTTTCGTTATTAATTACGATAATTCCTGCATCTAATCCATCAAACTCTGGATTTCTTTCGGCACGTTTCAAGAAAACATCTTTTGAAACTACCATTTGAGCTGGCGAAGTATTTCCATACTTGATTAAGTAGCAATCTTTAATGAATGGGTTCAATCCTTGTGATTTACACAAATTGATGAAATACACAACTTCTTGATCTGAGATTTGACCATTTCCATTTACTAGATAGTTTCTTACGATAGCTGGAGATAATTTAACTTTTTCTCCGTTAGCAGAAAATTCTACCAATTGATTGTCGTTTTTCTTTGCAATATTGTTTTGTAACATAATTAACATTCTCCTTTTTTCTACAATTGTCACTTTTACGTTATGTTCACGAATGAACTGATTTAAAATTGGATTAAACGCTTGTAGCTCTTCCATAGAGCCTTCAAAACGGAATACGCAGTATCTTCTTGTTTGAGCTTGACTTTGGCTTTCATGAGCTTCTAATCGGCTCTGAGGAATCGTTGTTTGATTCATAGCTTGAGCTTGTTTAGATTGTTCAATCTGAGCATTTACTTTTTCTTGAAGCTTTGCTTTAGCTTCCTTGATTTCGTTGATTCTCTCTGTAGCTTTGCTTAAATCCAATGTCTTACAGAACAATTGGATAACTTGTTCTGCCTGTAGTTCATCCTCAGGTAAAGAAGCTTCAATGAATGATAATTGTTCTTCGGCTTTAAGGAACTTGTTATTTAAGCTTTCTTCAATTTCTTTAGGCTTAACAGACTTATTCAAATATCTTTCTTCAAAAACTAAATCAAATGGATATTTGTTGTTCGTCATGTTTAACCACAACTCTTTGATTTGATTACGCTTTAACTCTTTCTCTTCTTTATCAACTTGATTGATACCGTCACCCAATTTATCGGATGCAGCTTTGATAGTCTTTTCGACTTGCATAATGTCTTTCTTGTCTTGCAACCACTGAGCGAATACATCATTTTCAACTTGCTTACGTTTATCAGATACAACTTTCACTAAATTGTTAAGTGAAGCTCTATCTGTTTTAGCTTGTTTGTAGTTGTTCTCGTCAACTACATAGTCATAGTGTTTTAATCCTTCTTGAATAGAAGGCAATAATTCACTAGCGTTTGTGTACACTTTTCCGTTTTGTGCACGTACCTCTAAATTAAATTCCATATTTTCATCCTCCATTTTTTTTATATAGACAATTGGATAGGTGGTTCTACATCTTGAATGAAGTACCTATCCCATTTTTCTATCATTGCTTGTTTCAACTCATTCATACTGTCTAGTGCTTCTTCTTTTCTGTATGAGCGCTCAATAATTCGTGCATCACCATCTGCAAATCTTAGTTCTGCGCAATAGATAACAAAGTCAAAATCAGTAACGATCAATCCCTCTAGTGTTTGGCAATAGTAGTTATCAGGAACTGTTTCACTTCCTTTAGGCCCCCATTTCGCTAAACTATGAGAATTGATTATCTTGGATGTTTTGATTTCCAAGATTCCTCTCTCTCCTGTTTCTTCGTTGTATATCAATCCATCAGGACTGTATCTAAGAAACTCATATTCTTTAGAAACTAACGTAACATTGTCAACGTACTGTACATCCAACTCAGGATGTTTAGCCTGAAATAATGTTCTTAAACATGGTTCGGCAGTGTTTCCGTATTCGATAGCATCATTTGTAATCTGTTGTGAACCGAACTTTTTATCATGCCACAACTGATTCAATGTTTTCCAAGGATTCAAATTCATGAAACAAGCTGCATCTGAACCACCAATTCCACGTCCACGTTTTTTTTAGCCATTCTTCATGGCTTCCGTATTTTTCAACACTGAATTTATCTGTATCTTGATAAAGATTCATTCTTTACTCCCCCTTTCTTATAAACACCTTATGTACCAATTGGCTATCACAATGAAAGCCAAAGAAACTAGCAAGCAAATCAACGAACAAATGTAATTGAACTTAGCAGCTCGATTAACCATTCGTGTTTGTTTTTGACTTCTTACGAGCATTGAATATTGAGTTTCGTACTCGTTATTGGCAAAAGAAGGAAGCGTGATGCAATCACCTAATTCAGCTGCTTTCTTCTTTGCGGTTGATTTAGAACCAAGCTTCTTCGTCTCTTTCTGCTTTGCAGAAGTCGTAGCAGTAGTCTTCGTAACTGTACTCATCTTGTTCTTCCTCCTCGTCTAATTCATCTTCATCAATGTATCTGTTGTCATCTAACTCTCTTAAATCATCTACATCCATCATGTTCTTCACACCTTTCTTTGAACTCAGGAAACATCCTGATAAATAACTTTGTTGGAACTTTCTTTGTATCTATCACTTTGGATAGATTGGACTTTTTGTAAGTCTCTGATTCGCATATAAGATTCAACATCTTGTATGCAGTCTTTTTAGAAACACCTAGTTCCATGATGTCTCTATACCCCATCAAGACTTTCATTCCTTGACACATCTTTTCCCAACTTGAAATCCGTATGCGTAAATAATTGAAAGCAAAGTTGATACTTCTTTTAAATCTTCATTTCTACATCCGTTTCTGATTAGTACATCAAGAACTCTTCCTTCCGCTTGTACTGATTCATGGATTAATCTAATTGAATCTGTTATTCCTAAATCCATTCTTCCACTTGGTTCTGACATTTTATTCACCCTTTCTTAACGCTTTATGCCAATTCTTTTTTGAACTTATTAATGAAGAAAATTTGACCTTGGCCTGTCACTTCTGTGGTTCTCGTGATTCTTGTTGAACCATCAGGATTGCTTATTACTCGTTCTTTAACTTCAAACAATCCTTTTTCCATTGCCTTTTGAGTTGGCATATTTTTTTGAAGTACCTGTCTTAATCAAATATCCGTCATTTCGCATTCTTTCAAATAATCGTTTTTGACCAATATCTGTACCATTCTGTTTAATCAATTTAGCTAGGTCACCAATTAGAATTGAAGTATCGCTAGTTGCAACTGCATCTGCAAAGATAGCTTTCGGTTTCATTTCTTCATTTTCGATTTGAAGATTAGCAATTGTTTTATGCGCAATGTCTAATGCACGAGCCATAACCTTTTCAGGACTATTCCAAGCCTTTTCTAATTCGATTAACTTTCTACGAATTTCTTTTCCTTTTTCATTGCGTTGTAGCATTGCAATTTCTTTCGCCATATCTAGTGTGATTTGATAGTCTTGTAAATCTCTAGTCGCTCCGTTATTAACAACCGTACAATTTTGTACACTTGTAAAATCAACGTTTTCTTCAAACCCATATTCTGACATTTGCTCAAACCATCTAGAGAATCTTCCTGCAATGTTTAATTCTTTGTGCAACTCTCTAGCCGACAAAGTTAATTTGTCACCATTTGTAGTTACATTTAATAATTCATTCATTTGTTCATTCTCCTTTTTATATGTTGTCGTTTCTGTCTACATCAGTGGCAAAAAAAATATGCTCTTTTTCCTCTAATGAATCAATTCTTAATAATTCACACATCTGCATAATTTCGTTTTGTTTGAAACTGCGCTCGTTATTTACTTTTTTTCCACAATGTAGTGCGATTTATGCCTAATTTATCGGCAATGAAGCCTATTCTTAGACCGCTAGACTCGATTTTTTCTTTTAATAGTAATGTATCAGTCATTTTTTCACTCCTTTCGAGTAGACATTTTTTGACTACACCGATAATATACACCTTGTAGATATTTATGTCAACATAAATGTGAATTATTTTTATCGAATTGTAGACGCTTTAAACAATTGGCTTTATAATATAAGTAGATATGTACAAAAAGGAGATGAAATAAACGATTATATTAGTTTGCTTGGCAGTATAAAAACGTCCGCATTAAAACATGATAAACTTTAAGTGCCTGTAAATAGGCAACTGTATTTTCATCTCTCTCTATTTCTGAAAAGCACACTCGCTAAAGGGTGTGTTTTTTTTTACAAACAAAAAAGCACTAGAAATTAATCTAGTGCTTTTATCTTTATCCATAATCTGTACAATCCCTTTATCTGCTTGAGGTAGCCAATGAGCATAAACACTCAATACAGTGCTTAGATTGTCTCCTAAACGCTTTGCAACGTCATACAAGCTAAAATGTGAGCTTCCATCTCTTACCATATTCCCAATCATATATGAAGCACATGAGTGTCTTAAATCGTGTATACGGATGATAGGGATTTGTTCTTCGTTATTTTCATTTGCAATTTTAATAGCTTCTCTCATTCTCGTCCTCACTGTTGTGTTACATACAGGTCTATCTATACCGAATATAAATGACTTTTCAGGAACATCCAACATTTCTTTAAATTCTCTGTATTCATCAGATAAGAACTGAGGCATTGTGATAGTTCTATAACTGTTTGGAGTTTTTGGGGTTGTGATTTTATGTAAATCTTTTGACCACGTTTTTTAACTGAAATAACATTGTTTTCTAAATCCACATCTTCCCAAGTCAAAGCCAATGTTTCACCTATTCTCATACCCATGTAGAATTGATTGTCGAATAGAAGATGATACAAAGGATTTTCAACATAAGGAATAAACAGATTGAATTGTTCCAAAGTCCAATACTTCATTTCGACTTTCTTTTCGTTTGGATTTTTAGCTAATTCAACAGGGGAGCAAGGATTACTTTCTAAATATCCTTTACGAACTGCAAATCTTAACATCTTATTGATTCTAGATAAATAATTCTTTGCAGTTTCATATCCTACGTTATTAATCATTAATTCCATTGCAACCTCTATATCGTTTGTTGTGATAGACTTTATGTTCACATCACCTAAAATATCAATCCATCTTTCAAGCAATCTGTTCTGTACTTTATAGGTGCTTTCTTTTTATTCTCTTTTCGGTGTATGCTGCATAAATATTAAGCAATTCCTCAAGCGTGATATTTTTGTATGGGTTTTTGATATTCTCTTTGAATATGATCTCTGCTTTTACTGCATCTTTCTTTTTTTTGGAAGCCACGTTTCTTGTACTGCCTATACTTTCCATTCTTCATTTTGTACGATCCATAGAAATACCACGTACCTGTTTTTTCATCATTTTTTTCCTGTAATGTAATTTTCCCTCTTTCTTTAGATAACATATAAATTTTATAAAAAACTAGTGAAAATAGGTGAAAAATAAAGCTATTTTATGCCAATATTATTCCATTTATATAGTTTGTACTTTATATAAAGCGATTTTCTTTTTGCTGGATGATATTTATAAGTTTCTAGTCCTTTATTTTCCTTTATTTTTTATTCATCTAGTTTACTTTATGTTCTCATATTTTCTCATTTTTGACCACTTTTTATTCCATTGAATCCAAAAAAATATTCCATACGTTATGCCACGTGCTTTATGCCATTATGCCAAAACCATATATAAACAAAAAAAGCCTCCTGCTTGGTAAGGAGACTCTTTTGCATAAAGTTATCTTTTGAAAGGGTTGTGTCCATCCATGAAGAACACATCAATAATATAGCACATAAATTTTAAGATTTGTTAAAAAACAAAAACCATACCTGGATGTGTTAGGTATGGGATCGTTTTGGTGACATTTTCTAAAAAGGGGAGCTTTTAGCAATTGTCACATTTTGTCGTTGTTTGCTAGTGCCACAAAGAGAAATGTTAAGATTCAATTGCACGTCTGCAATTTGCACTACACCAAAGAGAGCTTAGGTCTTTATCACTCTACTTTTCCTAGCAACATGATTATACCATATCAGTATGAATTTTATAAAAAAGACCACCTTTCAAGTACTTCTAGAATGTACTCTAATCAGTGGCAAGAAAATAATTTTTTCTTTGTAGTCGACTTGCATAAAAAATAATATCAATCAGTCACGCTTGGAATAACTATAGATCAATACTAATAAATCCATATGCCTAACTTGGATTTGTGCATCAAGCTAACATGGTTCACTTAGAATTCATCATGTTTGGGCCTTTGCCATTATAACATAGCAAAAACTGCCACACAATTAAATATGTAGCAGTTTCGTTTCTCCTTGTTCCTATAATTGGTACATGAGATAAAAAAGAATACGATCGTATTCCCCTAAGCATAGACATTATACCATATTAAGGTATTGGTCGTATTGTGCACTCTACTAATCTATGTGCTTATATTTTAACACAAAAAGCAAAGACCGTACAAACATCATACGGTCTAAGATACTCCTTCTACTCTAGTAGACGAGCCATTTTATAATTGGCTACCTCGAGCTTGCGTGATATTTAAGGAGCAACACGGTTTCCATTTCCACCAATTATATTTTCGTGCACGATAGTATACGACATATAAACCTCTTTTTTTGCAGATTTTGTGCAAAAAAACAAGTGTTTGATGTCGCATTTCGTACATTATGTACGATTATTTAAACAATTTGGCGATTTTTTCAATGATCTTTAGCAACAGTTCAATCAATTTATTGATTCCTGTTACATTGATTTTGTTTCCGCTATCATCTTTAGAGTCTGTATTTGGTTCATCTTTTTTGTTTTCTGAACCATTTTCATCCTTTTTATCGTCTGTTGATTCATCTTTCTTTGGATTTGACTTATAAAAATCAATATCGTGGAAGATTATATCTTTATCAATTGGATTAGCTGCATACTGATGGATAACACCTACATTAGATTGGTCTGATTGAATGTTACCATCATTACTTCCCCAATTGGCAATCCATAAAGGATATGTTGTTTCTACAAATGTTCCTAGCCAACTAGTTCTAGTATAAACACCTGTGTAATATCCTTTTGCACTCATATAGTCGCAGAACACTTTACAAGAGAAAGAACATCTTTCTTTAGTTAAGACACCAGCTTTTTTCTTGTAATTATCTTCATCTTCCATATCAAACCATACACCTAATTGAACATTTCTGTCTTTGATTAGGTTGTATACATACTCTGCTTCCGCTCTAGCTTGACTATCATCTAACGCATAATCATAGCAGTAAACACCATAAGGAATTTTTAATTGTTCACATTTATCTGCAAAGTATTCAAATTTCTTATCAGTGTATTCTCCATATGAAGCACTCAAGATAACAAAGTCATATTTTGATAAAGCAATATCGGAACTGTTGTGTTCTGAAATATCAATTCCGTATCCATTAACATTCTTAGTGTAGTCTGTTGTAGTCGGTTTAGAAGGCTCTGTAGAAGGCTTAGAGTCCTCTTTTGTATCTTCCTTAGTATTTGTATCAGGTGCTCTGAATTTCGCCCACATTTGGCTTCTATCCTCTGTAGCTGACACCGCAACAAAGAACTTTCTGTCTCCTTCTTTACCTACAACGTATCTATGTCCATTTGTAACGCACTTCCAATAATAACGAATCTCATCTCCTGAATTGCATTGACCAAAGATTTCTCCACTTGGATTATCGTAATGCTTATGTACACCATCAACAATGAATGTAGCAATACCATCTTCCTGAGTTAATTCAATATCTTTTGTTTCAGGAGCACTGATTGTTGCCCATGGCTCAACACCATATGATTCACTACCGCTAACGGCTGCAAAACATCTAACTCCATTTGTATGAATCCATGAAATCCATCTATGCCCATTTCAATCCATTTTTCTGTATAGACTTGTCTTTCGCCCTTTACAAATGTTCCGTAAGAAGCACCTGTTGGAGTATCTCTATGAATAACGATAGCAGTATCATTTTCAAATGTGGCCATTCCATTCTCTTTAATCAATTGAGAAGCATCATATGTAGAAGCATTTGTATAGAATTTAGGTCTTAAATATCCCCAAATAGCACCTTGATAGTTTAATGGCCATAACATAGCTTTAGGGTTGCCTAGAACGTTCTGAGAGAGTGCTCTACCTTCCCAATAGATAAATATATGTCCATATCTTGCATCACCGCCTACAGACACTCCTACGTCACCATTTTGGGGAGCACCTGTAACAACATCAAAATAACTTAATACACCATTATTCGCTCTGTTGAACCACCAATCTTTAGCATGGCCACGTGCAATACATGGTTTCCCTCCCCATGCCATCAATCCTTGAATTAATGAAACGCACTGCCCGCCATATGGCTCTTCGCCTTGAACATAGTTAATGCTCATTATTTGCCCTTTATTGTTAAAAACCTTATTGATAGCATAGTTATAAAACTCTTGTGGAGTTCCTATTTTTCATCCTCCTTAGTTTTTATCTAGCAGAAAGTCTTGAATTTCATCTCTAGTTTCTTGGAGCTTGTCTTTATCATTTTCAGAAAGCATATTGTTGATAATTGCGATATTTGCTTTTAGTGTCAAATTGCCACGTTGCTTATCTTCTTCTAATCTTTCTTCATGCTCTCCTAATCTTCGAGAGTGTTCATTCAATTCTTTCTTAATCCCTTCTTGTGTGATAACTAAACTTTCAATTGATTTTATTCTCTCATTGTCTCTTACTAACCATTCTTCGTGTTTTCTAACGGTTTCTTTTTAAATCGTCATTAGGTTTCTTTAGCTCTTTAATAATCTTTACTACTCCCCAAGCGGAAGCAATGAAACCTAAAAGCCATAAAACATATTCTAAATCAATAGTGATTACTTTCACTATTAGTCACCTTTGACGTTGATCTTATCAATTCCATTATCTAATTGAATCTTAACGTATTCTTCAATTTCATCAAAAGTACTTTGAACGATTTCACTAATCATTTCTTTTGTAATAATGCCGTGCAATGCATCAGGCACTAGATCATAAAGCTTGCCGACAACTTCTTCAAATTTTTACCACCAGCATTAGTTGTATCTTTGTAGTTGTCCTCAGCTTCTTTAATGTAAACAACTGCTTGTGCAGTGATTTTAGCAATCACTTCTTGCACTTCCTTTGCTTTAGTTTTAGCTTTGGTACTGAATTTAAAATATAAAGCTAATCCACCACAAACTAAAGTAGCAGCAGTCTGTAATAAAGTTAAAAAATCTTGTACATTCATAAATTTACACCTCCAAAAAATATTTCATCTCTCTCATATTTTCTGAGGTACTGTTTTATGGCATTTCAATTATATAATGAAAAGAAAAGGACGTACATTAACGCCCTATAACTTATACAATACATTTTGTGTGATGTAATTTTACATTGTTCTTAGATACTTTAGCATAAATCATTGTTGTAGCAATGCTTTCATGCCCTAAAATAGCTTGGACTTCCTCAATACCCATACCTCTATTTAATCCATCCGAAGCGGTTGTATGTCTAATGAGGTGAGGGAATACTCTACGTTCAATACCAGCAAATTCTCCAAGTTGTCCTATTCTTTTTTATCCATAATTAATACCTCCTGGTATATAATAAAATAAAACTAGCTTATGAGCTAGTTTTTTCTAAAATAATTGAGATACATGCGTCAACATACAAATGCCCTGCAACAGGCGTATCTGTTTTAAGCTTAGCGAAATATGGCAAATATTTCATTGCTATTGTAGTATATACAAATTGTGGGTCATTTTTTCGGTTGTGACTGTTACATTATCATCTAGCATTAAATAAACATAGTCTATTAATTCACCTGTACTTTTGTTTTTTAATTTACATGTGTTATTACTTAAAAATGATCTCTTAACTGTATAACCTTCTAAGTCTAAATCCCTAACAAAAACGTTGTCGGTATAATAAGGAGCAGTTGGTAAATAAGGAGCAGTTGGTAAATAATCAAAATTATATGAAAAATAATATAATCTAATTTTTTAACATTTTTATCTTTGCTTTCTGTTAAAACATAATATAGACCTGTTCCTATTTTATTAAGTGAAACATTATTTTCAACGGTTGGTGTAGGCTCTGTTGTCCAAGGGAATATATTTTCGCTTGTATCACTATACTTTTGTTGAATCTCAACAGTATTAACTTTACCCACTCCAGCATTAATAATAGGTTTAGTGTCAATTTGATTATTTTCAAGCCATAAACTACATTCATTTTTTGCATTAAAAATTGCATTCACTTTCAATGTTGAATATTTAATATTAACAGTTGGGAGTACCGTGTTATTTGTGCTATATACATCAACTAAATATTTATTATTGTTTGAAATATCACAATTATTAAATGTTATTTGTTGTTTCTCCACACTACTTATATTCGGTAAAATAAAGGTGTTTGCATTATCATTATTATTAATATAACAATTATTAAATTCAAAATTATCAAGTGAACCGAATAATTCAATTATTCCATCCGGCTCAAATTTTGAGATAGTGCAATTATTAAATATAAATCCACCACCAATATATCCACTAATAATACTAGTTCTTTGTTTATAGTCATTACCATAATAAAATACTGTTTTATTAATACTATAAACTACACCATTAAATTGATTAGTGGCATTAATAAGTTGTGTATTATCTAAATTACATTCATCTAATAATAAATGTTCTAGTGTGTTAACTCCGGGCGAAATATTATTGAATAAATAATTAATATCAGCAAAATTACAACACTTAAATTGAGATGAAAAAAAGCTTTCAGTTAGTGGTAAATCACTTTCTACATCACGAACAAATGTGATATTACTAAACACACATTTACTTATTTGTTTTGTAAACGTGTTGTCACCTAGTAAAATCGTAGCATTAATACCTATTATATTTGTTTTACGGATACTCGTTAAAGTATTAGTAATTAAATATGTTTTTTGGCTTAACAATACATACTTACCAGTTTCGTTTGCTTTTCGCAATACAAGCATTAAATGCTGAACTATCGTTAGTAGTACCGTCACCAATAGCACCGAATTCTTCTGGTGTAACATACACATTTTCAATATTTACTGTACGGTTTTCATCAGGCAGTATCGTTACGTTATTAACCTTGATTGCTTTAATAGGTATTAATTGATCTACAACTTCTTGCTTAATGTACCCAGCATCATTTTGAAGCTCAGATACATTTTTAGGAATTTCATCTTTCTTTGCATAAACACTAGCTAAATCTAAATTTACAATATAATCAACAGGACTAATCGTATTTCCATCTAATTTAATAGTTGTGATAGGCACTTGAATAGCAATGTTTTTGTCGTTGTCTTTGGCAATGTTTGTTCCGTTTACAGAAATTGTCTTTACGAATTGATTTAGAATTTCAATTAAATCCAATTGATTAGAAATATCACCAATCATATTTCCCCATTTGATTTTCAAATTGGCATGGTCATTGATTACTTGAATTTCTTTTCCGTTGTAGATATAGAACAATCCTTTTGAATCAACATACGCATGGTCTCTACTTGGATTAGTAATATCATCTACAGAATCAACGATTTCTAGCCAAAATTCGCAATCACCGTCTTTTAAAGGGAATACTACTGCCATATCTTTGTTACATACTACAGGTTGCATATTATTTTCCTCCAGCTTTCATAATGTCTGCGAAGCAAGATGCACAAGAAGTAATTTCTACGCCTAAGAATTTGGTACAAGCTTCAATAAACTTCTTGTTAATCTCCAAAGCAATATTCAATAATTCAGGGTCTCTATCCGAAGCTTGATATGCTTCAAATGCAGTGTACATAGCCATACTTAAATGTTTAACTAAACACCACTGTTCTCTATCCCTTTGCCGCCAAAAGAATTGTATAGATAAAGCATTTGAGAACGTCTAATATTGGCATAATCATCAATTTCATCCTTTAGTACTTCAATCTTTTCTAAATTATCAGGAATTTCTTCTTCACTAATCAATCCATTTTCAACCTCAGAAATACGTTTTTCTAATAAGGTTTTAGCGTGTAGTTCTGCACTTGCAATTTGTGTAAAACTACGGATAATATCTTCTCCAATTCCCGAAGTGCTATATTTGTTTTCCATCTACACAACCTCCTTTTTGTATGCTTTGATAGACAATCTAGCAGACTGTTGTTTTTGTTTTCTTTTAAAGTCAATTTGTTGACTGTTCAATTTCAATAGCGATATGGCAGACTGCCAATCTCTAGGATTTTGTTTTACATGATTTGATAGGTTTTCAATCCTTTGTTCATATCTATTCATAGATACCTCTTATCTGTTTACATGACTATATTTAAGATAATTTACTAACGTACAATCAAAATTACCATTTCCCGTTACTTTGATTGTTTTATATCCTGGGTCTAATATTCTATTTCTCTCATCCTCTGAAAGATACCCACAAGCTTTAAGAACATCAAAATTAGAGTATTGCCCAGGCCATAGTCCATTGCCTGTAATCCACGCTCCGTTGAATTGCTGCTTGAAATATGGTGTCATGTCTATTCCTTCAATCTCAACATTAAAGTTTGTAGCAGTAGAATTATCTATTACTAGTTTAAACTCAAAACGCTCATAATAAATCAAATCCTGAGAAATTGACATTCCTATTACCGCTGGTTTAGAACTTGAACATCCCCATCTAGGGAACTCATACCAATAAAAATCAACTGTGTGGTTTCTACGTTGAATGGAATTGTATCTTCCTTTTTCTTTCAAATCATAGACACTATCAGCTAATATATTTATCGCCTTACTAATATCCATAACTACTCACTCTTTCCGTCTCTATCTGTTCTTAGGAATTTCTCTAGTGTCAATGTATCTATTTCAATTCCTGTTTTATCTATTTCTCTTTGTAGACTTGTGATATAGAACCAATCGTCTTGTTTTTAGAATACGTTTCATGTATCTATTACAACTTCCCAATTGCAATAAATTGAGATCATAAATAAATCTGATTCTATCACCTACGTTTACTTCTTTTTAGGCAATGCTTCACAAGAAGTGTTGATAGAAAGCTTTCTTCTTGCGTTAATTAGTTTTCTACAGGCACAATCATATACGACCTTGGCCGCATAAATTCTATCGTTATCAGTAATGATAGTTGTTCCGTTTGTAGACTCAGGGTCAATGCTCTGTTGTACATAAACACTCTTTACTCTGAAAATACCAATGATATTTGATGTACTGATTGTTGTCGTATTGCAATATGGATAAGGTTGGTTTTGACCAAAGAAATTAGCTCTACCATTACCAACATCAGAAACGTACATTGCAACGTGTGATGTAGGTGTGTCACCACTTCTACCGAATATGCACCAATCACCAAATTGAGGTGTACTAACATAATCAAAGTACTGAGAATAACCTAATTCATCTCTGTTATACCAAATGTAATCTGCATATCCATCACCGCCAATAGCTCTTGTTGGGTCTGGATAATTCAATGTCTGTAATGCTTTCTTCCATGCATCTACACATTGATATGGTTGTTCAACAGGAACACCATCCATGTCGATAGATTGACCATTCCATGTGTTAATAAAATTCTGAGCGTTCCAAGGACGGGATTGTGTTTTATCTGTATCTGTTGTAGTACCGTTATCATCTTGTTCCCAATCAGGAATCAAACCATAAATACGTTGAGCAAATTCAATACGCTTTTGATACTGTAAATCAATAGATGTATCACCACGTTCATAATCCGCCATAAAAGCCATTACCATGTAATTCATATCTGCTTCCATGTGTGACCATTGTTGAAATGTGATGTTATAAGAAGAAGTAGGAATCCAAGGGCCATTTGTAGCGTTTGTTGACCATTCTTCAACTAACTTAGCTACTTCCCCTTTTCCGTACATTGTGTAGCTTGTATATCCATGAGAGCCTAACCAATTTGTAATTCGTGTGTATGGTGTCCATTGAACCAATCCAAATCCTTTTTGAGAATCAGGAACATCACCCATTTGATACAAGTTAGGGTTTAAGGTTGATTCTACGTGACACGAACCACATAAAGCAGCAATAGCAGATTTGCTCCAAATGTCTTTTTAAAGAGTGCCACAAGGCTTTAGCGTTGTTTATTTCCTCTGTATCCGTCAAAAATCTTTGCTCTTTAGGAATGACCCATTTATAGTCCTTAGAGTCTTTTGTCATATCCTCTAAGCTAAATGGTGATAAATCATCAAATGCAAATGTTCCTTCAATGAATACACCACTTTCATATCCAACTGATTCCGTATCAATAATGGAATATTCCAATTGATTGTTAGGAGCTAATTTAGGAAAGTCTACATATTCATAATCACGCTCGTTATTTATGTTTGACCTCAAAATAACTACAGGAAACTTAGGGTTCTGCAAGCTTTTATCGTTATACACTTCTCTCAGAGATAAAGAGGACATACCACTATCAGACTTATTAGCATAAACTGTAGCAAGGTTAATAACATCTGAAAAATCGGTTTCCATTGTTGGCTCGCCAATGATTCTATAGTTTCTTCCTAATGTTGGTTTATTAGAAAGCATAACAGGTTGTTTCTTTCCAAAATACCCAACCTCAACTTGCTTATCATTTGTAAACGGTACTCTCCAATAAACAGATGGTGTCAATTCACAAGTTTTAGTAAGTGCATCTAATTTAGATTGTCTAGAATAAACGTAGTCAATCTTTTCACTATCAATCTCAGTTTCAAAATTCATCTTCCACTGAGTCGAGTAATACATATCTTCACTTTCGTATACGTTCTTTATAAGAGCGTTTTTAACCGCATAATTTGTTGGTACTTGCCTATATGTCCATTCGTTAATTACGTGCGTTAGAGATATGTTTAAACCACTTACAGAGGGTTTGTAGTCGGTAATCATTCCGTAGAAAACTCCACAATCCATAATTACTCGCATTTCTTTTCTTCCTGAGATTAAATCGTAGTATTCGTTAGGAATTGTGATTTGCATTTCAGGTACTGTCATCAACTCATTTGAAAAACTGATTGTGCTTAAAGCTTCTCTGAATCTTTTCTTAACTTTTCCAAATTCTAATATTTCAAAGTAAGGAATCATATTTACTCCTAACTACCAATTTTGCCTTGTCCTACCCATTTACCATTTTTTCTGATTCTACTTGACCCTTGGTTTTCTTTGTTCGCTTTATCGGCACTGTACTTGCCAATAGTAACCCAAGAGTCTTTAACTCTCTTTTAAACCATCCTGTAGCTCTATCCAACGAATAGAATATGCCACCTTTTCTTACTGCCCATGGTCTGAAATCAGGGATAACCTGTTGAATAGAATATATATTCTCGTAAGGGAATGTAGCATCTTCACCTCTTAATTCAACTTTAACGTGTGTTGTATCTGTTGGAAGTTGTAGCTTACCGCTCCATTGACTATTTTGTGCCACTGTTTCCCAACCTGATGAATAAGCCAATGACCATGTATCGGCATGAGAGAATATTACTTGATTGTAAATCTCTCTCCATGATGCTTTGTTGTTGTTAGAAACACTAATGATCAAAATATAGTTGTATCTTCCACCATACTGTACATACTTTCCGTTACCTGTATATTGACCAGCATCCGTTACACCATATCCAACTAAATCTAATGTGAATGTAACACCATAGTTTCCATCATCTGAAAAGTTGATGCCTTTTCCATACCCTTTAGCATGGGCGGCAGCAAGTGGGAATCCAAAGTCTGCGGTATCGCCTGGATTTCCACCTAATACTACGTTGTTGTATGGCCCTGTGTTATCGTAAGCTCCGTGAAAGTTTTGCCATGCCATTAAACACCACCAGCCAAATCATTCTCAGAACTTCCGTTATTACTACGGATGTATGAGTTTCCATCAGGAGTACCACCAAAGATATTGATGTTACCTGTTGCAATACTTCTTCCGTCATTGAATTTTCCTTGAAATACAGTATCTCCCGTTTGTTTCCATGCACCACTGTTTTTTAGGTTCGTAAGAATCTTTTCAACTGCACTGTACATATCTCCAACGCTGCCTTCAAGTTTTCCAACCTTAGTTTGTAAATCTCTGATAGCATTCCAAATCTTTTGTATTTCTGCCCATAGTTTCTCGATTTCTTCCCATTGGCCGCAATCTGAACAAATCATTACATCCATGATACTGATTAGGTTCTTTTCCAAATCTCTGATAGCTTCTTTTGTATCGCATACATCATATGTATCAATCTTTTCTAGCAATCCGCCTAATAAGCAATCGTTCATATCGTGCATATCTGTACAGTTGTTGTGGCCCTTGTTTTCAAAGCCTTGGTTTGCTTTAAGATTTGCACAAATAGTATCTGTTACACCTTTTTTGAATGACATTACTGCTTGTAGCTTTTAAAGAATCGCAAGCAGAACAAACATCTTTATTCATTTATGTGTACCTCCTAATCTCTACAGATAACAAAATTCACCTTGTTATCATTTACAAAACGAGTGTGTAGAGATATTTCATCATCTTCTAGCCAATCAACATAAATAGAAAGGAATTGCAACCAATTTGTTGTTTCTCCAGCTTTTACTGTTCCACTCATGCTTAATTCCACTGTTTTGTTAATATCTTCTTCAAATGAAGCATTTGTGATTTTTGATATACCAACGATCCACTCTTATTAGGAACACGAATTGAAACAGTTGGAGCTGAGCCAGCGGAAACTCCCGTCATTTTATAAGAGTAGTGTTTCAATGTAACACTGTTGAATTTGTATGTAGCACTCTTATCTTTGTTAGGCTTCATACAGAAATCTACTTTTCCTGTAATAACTCCGTCCGCTACTTTCTTGTAATCGCTAGTTTGAATCCAATCTGAATATCTGAATGTGAAATTACCTTGTCTGTCAATTTCAACACTCAATCCAGGTGTAGACTGTTGAATAGTGTATTGAGTTTCGATTGCCAAATTTTGAAGTTGAAGATTATACAACTGGTCTTGCAATCCACACATCCAACAAATCATAGCTGCTTTCATGTTGTAATCATTGTTAGCATATTGACTCATGAATAATTTCCAATCACACAAATCAAATCCATCTATGATGTCATATAAGCCTTTTGTAAGGCAATCGTTGGCGTTTTCCATGTCTGTACACGTATTATTGCCATTCTCAGGATTTAAGCCTGTATCGTTTCCTAAAGAAGTACAGATTGAATCTGTGACACCATTTTGGATAAACTCTGCACTGCTATCTTTTAACTTTCCACAAGCAGTGCAATAACTTTTAACATTTGCCACTGCAAGCCTCCTTAATTTGTAAGTTCATCAACATCTATATATACACAAGCCATCTTACAACATGAGCCTGTGACCACTAATCTATTCATTCCATGATGCACTGTGAATCCAAATTCATCTTCGATCACTAGATTATCTAAATCCACTTCCTCTGATGCACAACATCCATCCGCAGTAAAGTATAAGTTCCAACTTGAATCAAGTGTTAAAATTCCATCATATTCACCTAAAATCATCATTTTGTTTCCGTTGATTTCTATTTCAGGGTTTTGGAATTTACCATCTAGAATCAATTTTACTTTGTCGGTATCTAACACTGTTCCACTGTAGAATCTTCCAGCAATTGACTCAACACAATAATCTTTTTACAGATTTTGTTCTTAATCAAATCATCACCGAAAATCTGTTCACCTTTGATGCAATCGTAGACAATCTTGTATGAATTGCCACAATTCATAAAATCTTCCAATGCTTTAGTACCCATTACGCATAAAGATCTTTCCTCTGTAATGTCTCCACAATCACATAAACACGAATTGCAGGTTTCCATATCAGGGGGCAAGCAACACAACATGATAAACATTCTTGAGCATCTCTGAAATCCTCACAATCAAGGATATTACATACAGAATAAGGAACTAAGAATGTTTTCTTCGTGTCTGCAATATGCCAAACACCTTCCCAAAGTTTGAAATCAATATCCATTGATAAATAGCCTTGGTATTTTTGTAATCTTCACTAAATCCTGTGACATAGGCCCATGCCCAAATCAATTTGTTATCTTGAATTGCCCATAACCTACCAGGTTTAAGCAAATTCAAATTGAAATAGTCACGTAGGAATCTTCTATCTTCATCATGAAAATGTTCATAATTAAAATTCAATGTTAAGGACAAGTCACCTTCCGTAAGAAACTGTTGATTCTTTTGGAAAGCAACATAACTACCATGTCCGTAACTATATTCTTGCGTTGCAGTCTTTGTATCTTGCTTTAGAGAGGCAGAGGAAATCTCCTCCGCACTGTCTATTACAAGATCATTGAACTGAACGTATGTTTTTAATGGGTTTAAGTTATAACAAGTCATTATGCCAAACCTCTCAAGCATCTACCTACTTTGATAGCCTGCCTTCTTTCGTTTCCTTCGTTGAAAGCGATACTGTTATTCGTAACACGATTATCGTTATTGTTGATAGTCACATTCTTATTAACAACGCTTCCAACATGAGAACCATATCTAGTAGACAATTCTTTGAACGCACCTTTCAAATCCATGTTATTTACTTTATCCATGAAACTTTGACCTGCGTTCTTAACTGCACTACGTTTCATTACATACTCACCAGGAGTCAACATAGCAGGTACTGTATCTGTTCCACTAGGTTTCATAACAATTGGTTGTCCGCCTCGTTTTAAGCAAACTGGGCCACCTTTAGCAAACTTAAAGTTTTTTCCTTGTGATTCATTGCCTCTGTTTACTGTAGGAGTATTTGTACCACCTGTATTAATGTTTCCTGATTGATTGTTGAACGCATTTTTAAATGCACTTCCTAAGTATTGTCCTAAATCTGTGAATCGTGTTGAATATCCATACATCATAGTAATCTGATTAGATATTGAACTAGACATATTAGAGATACCTTCACTAAATCCACTTACAACATCTCTTCCAAACTTCTTACCTACTGATTTGAAGCTTTTCTTCTTCAATGAAGCTTTGGCATTATCAATCTTAGTTCCAAATGAACCTTCAATATCAATGCTTTTGAAACCTTCAATAATTCCATTGGCCATATCTGTACCAGAGGTATTAAATTCAGATTTCATATTTGATAAAGTCGTGGCCATGTTATGGAATGAAGTAACGATTGAGTTTACTTCTGTAACAACACTTGTAGTGGCTTCTCCAACTTTTAATCCCTTAACATTGTCTAGGAATGTTTTAATACCTGTTGTGACTTCTCCAATCTTAACGAAATCTAGATTTAATCCAACGATAGAATTTAAGCTTTCACACGTTTTTTTCAACTTAGAAACAGTCTTATTAACTGTGTCCATATTCTCTAGATTTTCAGTTAATCCTTTGTTGGTTGCCATTTCATTCACTGCATTTCCAATACTTTTGATATTGGCTCTCAGTGTTTCAAAGTCGAAATCAGTTGAATAGACGTTCAAAGTTCCAAACTTGAGGATTATATCGCCTAAAGTTGTAATCGCCTTTAGTGCGTTATTAAATAGCTTAGAATCAGGCATTTGTCTCAAGTTATAAGACAACATATTTTTGTCTTTTCCTGTTCCAACACCAGCTACAGAAATATATCCAATCGCTTGAGAAATACTAGTGATTGTCTTTTTAATATCCTCTGCATTCGGTAAAGGATTGTTTTTAATCGTTGCTTGCAAGTTTCCAAATTCAGGAACAATCTGTTCCAAAATCTTCAATGTATCTAGGAACTCTTGAGCATTTGTAGAGTTTAAATTAGATTTAATACTCTTTGTAACATCAGGAAACACAATCTTCTTCATTTCACTAACAACACTAGCTACATTCTTTAAAATGCTTGTACAATTCTCAACGTTAATTGAACTTCCGTTGATACTAGACATTTTAGAAAGGCTAGAAGCCATTGTTGTATAGTTCTTAACGATACTGTTTGCATCTGCAATGTTTGTTGCACTTGATGTGCTAACTGTAGGAAACTCAAAATCATTAATATTCTTGATAACTTCTTGAATATCTTTGAATTGATCGTTGAAAGAACTACTATCAATACTCATTCCTTGTACTTTTGAAATTGATTCTCCAATAGTAACAAGTTTCTTTAGAATCCTAGTAATATTCCAAGTCTCCATGTTTTTCCATAAAGACTCAGAACTTTTAATAACTTGACTCCACCAAGAAGAATATGTTCCTCCGCCTTCAAACATATCTATGACATCCATAATTCCTTGGATTTTCTTTTTAAGTCCTTTTGTGTTTGAAGGAACATTCTTATCGACTTCTTGCATAGCCTTAGCACAAGCAATCTACGTACCAGCTAGTCCTGTTGTTGTTATCATTCCTAGCACTTGAGCCAATGTAGTGATTCCACCCGTTAGGACACCAGCACCACCTTGAATACCTGTAATAAGTGTCATAGAGCCTATACATTCAAATAAGCCTAATAACTTATCGTTGAATGTGTCGAATCCATCAGGCATAGTTTTATCTAGCTCTTGCATAGCCTTTGCAAATAGCCATAAAGCTCCGCCTTGACCAATCATCAATGCTAATCCTGTTAAGGCATTGTTCATTTCTAATGCTTTTGAAACCCCTGCATTAATCGTATTAGCTCCCATCATCAATCCCATTACAGAGAATAGATTTGTTAATCGCATAGGCAATGTTGTAATGTCATTTGGAACATTCTTTTCAATTTCCTTTATAGCTTTGCAATAAAGAATAATTGTTCCTGCCCCACCAGCTATGATAGCTAATGAAGATAATTTATTTTTAAATCCTTCTGCATCAAAAGTTTTTGGAGTACCTGTCGCAGTAGTAATCTCATCTGAACTCTTGAATACATCTTTAATAGAACTGAATTTACTTCCTAGTTTTCCTAGGAAAGGAATATTGAAACTTTTTCCTTTGAATTTTGAAGAAATGTTTACTAAATCTCCTAAAAGGCTAATTCCACCGCTTCCAAGTTTCATTAACTTACCAGCATACTTTAATCCAATACCAATTTGGATGTAGTCTGATACGAAACGTCCTAATCCTTTAGAAAAGCTTCCGTCTCCCATTTCGGTGATTTTATCTTTTGCAAAATCATAGAAATCACCAAGAATAGGCTTGAAGAAATCAATTACACCTTGGAAATCTCCTAATCCTTCTTTAAAACCACCAACAAAATCTTTGAAACTGAATGTTTTTAAAACGCTCCATAATTCAGAGAACTTTGTTTTAATGAAGTCTATACCTTCGCCAATCTCTTTTTTATGACTTCTAATGAAGTTGGCTCCTATATCTCCTAAGCCTTCGACTTTTTGAGAAAGTTTGTAGATATTTCCGTAAATTGTAGCTCCTGTTAATTCCGTTGAAACCTCATCTAATGCACCTAACCACTTTTCTTCGGCTTTACTAAATCTCTTATGGATTAAGTCAAAAGCATTACCAATTGTGGCTACAGATGATTTAACCATAGTTGCCAACGAATTTAGGCCACCACCGCCTTTTTCATCCAACTCAATTAAGGCATCCTCAAATTGTTGTAATGAAATAGTTGGATTTGACCCTGTAAATGCATCCCTAAACTCTGCGAATGACATATTAAATTTCTTTGCAATAGCAGTTAAGGCTGGTGTCATACCTGCATCTTCCATTGATCTCAATGTACGAGCATCCATTTTAGAACCCATGATTTGAGAATACTGAGTAACCGCATTGTTTACTCCCTCAGAATCACCACCAAATGTCAAAATGGAATCATTAATTGCCGAGAATAGCTTTTGTGACCTATCTAAATCATGATTGATTGAAGTAAATCTCGTAACATGGCTTAGAGCATCATCTAAAGTGGTTGGTAGGCCCAAAATGCTTTCATCAAGGTTATCAATCATCTTTTGGATTTTCGTTGTAGAATCATCTACATCACCTACTACAGTGGATAATGTTCTTTTTGCAACATTGATAGTATCGTATCTTTGAACACCTTTTGAAAATGCATCACCCATTGCATTTTGTGCACTCGAAAAAAAATCTATACAAACTAGAATAACCAACACCTTGTACTAAGAATCGTCCAATATCTCCTATTGGATTGTTTTGGAAATTCTTAGCGATATTCAACATACTAGAACCTAGATTTGACATTTTATTACCAACATCAAATGTAATCTTACTAGCAGTTTTTAATGCCTTAGCAGCGTTTTGAAGATTGTTTAGTTTATTCAAACTATCTTGATATCCGATAACTTGTGACTCAATATCCGCTTTTGTGTTTCTTACATCATTCTCTTTTTCAACGGTTTCGTCTAGCTTTTTATTTGTATCTTCTAACTTAGAAGAATCTGCTTCTAATTTTATTTTTTCTTTGTCTAAATCTGCGATTGAATCATCAATCTCATCAACCAATTTTTGAGCATCATTTAATTCACTGATGTTCGCTTCAATCTTAATTTTTTCTTTGTTAAGATTGTTAATTTTCTTTTGAACTTCATCAATTTCAATGCCAACTTCTCGCATATCGTATTTGAGAGCTTCACGTGCACTGTATAGGTCTTTAAGCTTAACACTTTTATCGTTTTCGCCTATAGTCATATCGTTAATGACATCATGAATTTCATTGGCATTTGCTTTTAAATCAATATCAATAGAAAGCTTTTTTTATTACTCAAGGCTAATAGCTCTTTTTTAAGTTCACTAATATCCTCTTTAACATCCAATAATTGATTCTTGAAATTAGCTAGATTATCCAAATCAACTTTTAAAGAAAGTTTTTGTCTTTCCAAAGCTTCCTTTTTTTTTTGATTTCTTCTAATCTTGCCTTAATTTTTTCTAATTCATTGGTGTTAGCATCAAATTTGAGCTTTGCCTTTTCAATATCTTTTAACTCTTTTTTCAAGTTGTTTTATCTTTGCTTCGGCATCCTTAATGTCAAGGACTAACCTAGCACCGACTTCACGTACTGACATCTTCGGACTCCTTCGCTAAATCTGTTTTCTGCATGAAATGAACCGCATATCTGTCAATCTGAGGTATTTTCTTTTGAGAATTTTTATTTGCCTCGTTAATTTCATTCCATGTTTTATCGCTTTGTAGATTTGCGTAGTACCCAAAGGCTACAACTAATTCAGAAACACCCCAATGGTCTAATATCTCATTGGGGCGTATTTTTTTAGAATTTTACCGACATAATGAGCCATGGTTGAATAAAGATTTAGTTCTGCAACATAAGACTTTGCTTTTTTTACTGAATCCTTTTTATCATCCCCCTTATCAATTATTTGATAAAAACTGTTTCTACCTCATTGAATAATTCAGGATATTTGATAATTAGGCTAATCATGCAAGTTAAAACTGAATATTGCATCATGTGATCTTCATAAAATTCATCTAATCCTAAGAAAATTGCAACAACTTTATAAAGTCCATCAACTAAATTTGTAGAGGATTGAGCGTATAAATGGAAAATCTGTTCATTCGCTTCATTCATATACGCTTCATAAATCTGAACCATAGTCTTGTTCACTTCTTCATCATCTGCATCTGTTGTAACGATTCCATCTTTTCCTTCAATGAATTTGTGACCGTAGTATTCCTCAATTTCTTGGAATTTTTCTTTATATGGGTCTAGGATTTGTTCTGCATCCAATAACAATGGTTTTACTTCGATTAAAGCTTCTACCATCTTCATATCTTGTCTAGGAGATAATGTTAGATTTTCAAACTTCTTATCGAACATAACGTATTGCCCTACTCTTTTAGCGTTCTCAGGAACATCAATTTTATGTTCTTCGATTTCTTTTTCAGTGAATCTGAAATTCACTTCAATATCAATTGTTTTAACATCTGTCTTATTTGCATCACCAACAACTGCAATTTCACCACCATTGCCATAGACTGCGTGAGGAGTATCATCCTCACGAGCTACTTTTAACTTTTCAATCATGGCATTTAACTGTGTTGGTTCTAAAATCTTTTGTTCTTCCATCTCATTTGCCTCTCAATTTCTATAAATTAGCGCTAGCTTTGTTTACTACATAAACTTCATACCAGTTTCCACGAGTATCTTTCTTGAACGCTAAGCTAAATTCAAACGCTCCGTCATCAGGGATACCCATTGGGAATGAAGTAATTTTTGCATTGTGGTAAGTAAATACTTCCGCAGTTCCATCACTTCTATAACGAGTGATTGTAACTTTCGCTCTCTTATTCTTTAAGCTATCGTTGTTTGCTACATAGTGTTGCAATACATCAACAGTCATTGGATAAGAAATCTTCAATGTTTTACCTACTAAGTTTTTGTTGAAGTAAATCTTTGAACCTTCAATATCTAAACTTGGATTGATTTTACTGTTCAATACTTGGTATTGAGACTCATCTAAGTTAGCCAACAATGGAGTGTTGATTCGGTTCAAAGTAGAATCTGTGATATTGCATTGGTCACTCAATGCTGCATAGATAAATCCACATTCATCAACATAGTGGTCTGCAATATGAATTGAACCATATTCAGGATGTTCTTTATCTGTTTCAATAACCACTTCCTGAGTACGCATCATAAAGCCTTGAGATTTATCTCCCTTGCCAATGAATGGGTTCATAGTTAAGTAGTTAGATGTTAATTGAGTACCTGTAAATGAACGCTCAATAGAAGCAGAATCATCATCATAAGAATCGTCAAAGCAACTTGTATCTACAGGGTCTACAGTATCGTCACCATCAAATCCTGATAAGCAGCTTACTTTAATATCGTTGTTAGAATCTAAGTCTGCAAATTCTTCAAAGAAAGAAATTGAAGAAATACCAATCAAGATACTATCTGCTGATTTATCTGTTAATGCTACTTCAATACTTAAACGGACACCTGATGTACTTGCTTCCCATCCTTTTCCTGATTCTTTTGCAGGAACAGTAGATAGGTCAATCTGTACAGGGTAGAATCCTTCTTTATCTGCTTTTTAAAGTACTTGTATACTCATCTGCATTAGTCATTTCATGATCTAAAACATCTGAAATCTTTGTTGTGATTGTGTAAGTACCTGCTTGAGGAACATTTACGTAGTAGTAAACAACACCTGCTGCAAAGTCTAATGCATTTTTCAATGCTTTAAATACTGCACCACTTGTATGTACTTTGTTTCCGTCTGCACCTTCTGCATCCGTTTCTTTAGAAGTGATGAACAATGTACCTGTATTCTTACATCCAAATGATTCACAAACGTTGATTAAATCAGGTGCGATAGTACGTGATGTATAAGCACTTGCAGTACCTGTAATCTTTTCAAATTTACGAGTATTGATTTTTAAACAAGAATCAATATCGCTCATGATAGTAATATCAATTTCTTGAGTTTTAGTTAATTTAGAGACACTTAATTTGTCACTAATGATTTTGTTAATGTTACAGTTAGACATTATTTTTGCCCTCCCATTGTAGCTTTTAGTACACGCTCCATAGCACGCTCTGCTTTAGCACCGCCTAATTGATTTAAAGCATTTAATTTGCGTGAAACAAATGCTTGAACATCTACTTTCTGTTCAGGAGTCTTTTTAGCTTTTACAACTTTTTTCTTCCATTTTTAATCTCCTTTATTTAACTTTTGCATCAAATCTAGATACCGCTCTAGCAACAAAATCATTTGCCTTTCTAGGTGGCATCTTAATTTTGTGTGCAAAGTGTTTCTTTCCCATTTCATCTACCCAAACGAATGGCCTTCCATTTTTACGTACTAATGTATAAACTCGTTTAGTTCCATTCTGTACCATTGGGGAGTAATCAACGTGAGAAGGGTTTCTAGAATCTTTTTCTAGTTTGTCTGCATCTACACCGATTAGATATTCGGTATTAGATACTTTTTCTTTCGTGATTGAATCCTTTAAAGCACCTGGTCTATATTCATTCCATGGCATACTTGTCATTTCCTGAGCATAGAATCTACTCCCTCTTGGAGCTTCTTCTCGCATAGTTTCTTCTAATTCACTAGCTAATCCTTCAAAATCTTCTTCACACGCTTCTATAACATCTTCTAAGAGGCCTTTTAGCATTTCCTACACCTCGATAAAGGGGTAATAAAGTTTGCCTCCATAGACGTATTGAAAGCCTTTTAGGAATACACCATCTTCATACGATACTTCCTCAACTTTGTTCATAAGGAAGATTTTTACTAGGCCACTAGGCAAACACATACGTTTTGAATATTCGTAAGATGTGTTTGATTTGGCTTTCGCACCGCATACAGGGCATCCGTTTTTTTCTTTGTGGAACTTTTCATTCCAATATATTTAATTCTCACACAACATCACCAACCCATATGTCTTTTGAATTGCATACTGACAAGATACCTAACTGTTCAGAATACGCTTTTGTAATATGTTCACGAACATACACACTAATTGAAATCTGAGCATCAGAATTTTCTTCTGAAATAAGAACATCACTGCCATCTGTTTCTTCACACGTGCTACAACCACATTCGCATCTGTTCATTGCGATAACAAATTGTAGGAAGTCGCAGAATACAGGCAATAGACATTCAGGTATCGTTTCATATCCAGCTACATAACTGACAACGATCTTAGACAATTCATCACATCCACAATTACACACATCTTTGTAGTCGATATTAGATAAATCAACGTACACGATACTGTCGTATGGGTTATAAGAAAAATCTTTATCAACTTCTAGTTTGTGAGTAGTAAATGTAATTCTATTTCTAGTGATAACAGATACTTCAATCGTTGTTGGGTCAATCATTGGATAGAATAGTGGTATACGTACAATTCCTGAATCACATCCACATTTCTTAAATTCACCTATGTCAAAGACTTCCTCTCTTTGAGATGAGAGGAAAGTCTCACAAGGGTGGTTTTTCCAACAAGTGATGGTACTAATTAAATCAATTAGTTCTCCAACATTCTTTTCAAGCTTATCTGCTTCTAAATCGCTTTCCTTTATGCACGAACAATAGTTTTTCAATTGTTCGATAATTTTTTCGTACATTATTCACCAATGTTGATTGGTACGATAGTTGTTGGTTTTAATACAAGGTCTAATCCGTTTAATGTATCTCCTAATGTAGCTGCTGACATTGGAATACCTTGGATAACCATTAATCTGTTTGCGTCTGTTCCAAATGCACATCCAAAGTTGTAGTAGTAATCACATTGAGTACCACATCCTTCAGATGGAGTATCTGTAGCACCGAATGTATGACGTTGGAATTTTTCAGATGGTTGGAAAGTAGTTCCCATTACCAAACCTACTGTATTTCCTTCTAATACCCATACATCACCTGTACCAGCAGTAATATCACATGGAACTAATTTATCTGCGATAAATCCGTGTCCTTTAAATGCAATTTCTCCGTTTTCAGATTTTGTCCATCCATCAGGATATTCTCCGTTGAATTTACCTGGAACGATAACAGATTTAATACCTTCAAGTACTAATGGGTGACAAGCGAATTTATAATCGCCATCTCCTAATGCTGCTAAACGTAATGCAACTGAATCAAATGCAGATAATACGTTTGTACCTACGATTTTGATAACTGCTTTATCTTCCATTACTTCCAATAATCCATGGAATGGTTTCAATGTAGCAGTACCTGTTGTATTCATTGTTCCTAAGATTACGTTAATAGCAGTGAAGTATGCCATTGAAATTAAATCCATACGTTTCTGAGCTTCTTTAATAGTTTCTCCTTCACGTTGGAAATAGCAAACCATGTCATTAGCTTTGATTTTACGTGTTTCATTTACTAAGCTATCCATAATAGGCTCGCAACTCTTTAAACACAATAATGCTAATGGTGCATTGCTACCGCATTTAGCTAAATCTAATGGAACCCAGCAACATTCACCTTGTGTTGATTTAGGTTCTGTTGTTCCGTATGTGAATGGCAACTGAATATAGAATTTGCCATCTTCTTTTTTTGTAACGCTCCATGCTCCTCGGTTCATAGCACCTTGCATCTTACGTGAAGCTGGTGTGTTCATTAACCAAGAAACTAATGGGAACACGTTTTGGAATGGATTGGCTGGTGAGTTATCTGAATAATCAGTACCGATACCAACTGTTTCTGCATTTGATCTAGAAGCATTTGCTGCTAAATTCTGTCTTGCTTTCTCATAATCAATATAAGCTCTTGAGAATGATGTTAAATCCTCGATATTAGAACTTAGACGTTCTACCATTCCTGGTGTAACTGCCATTTTTTCTAATAATGTGTTATCAGGATTTGTAAATAATAAATCTAACATGGTTTACCTCCTATCCCCACATATCTCCGCTAACTTTAGAAGTAGAAGCTAATTTTTTTCTTCTTTCTTTTCTTTTTCGTTAGCTTGTCCTGAGATCAAACTAGACAATCTGTCTAATGTGCTTTCTGCTTTCTTTTCAAATTCTGTTTTTTCTTTCTTAGAACTTTCTAATTTTTGTTTTAATTCAGCATTTTCTGTTTCTAATGCTTCAACTTTTTGCACTTAAAGCTTCAAAAGCATCCATGAATTTGTTGATTTTTTCCATGTCGTCCTTAGACATTTCAACAGTTTCCAAAGTTTCTTCGCCTTTTTAGCTTCTTCTTTGTTTTCTGTTCCTTCTTCTTTACTTTCAGGTGCTTTTTCTTCTTTAGAAGATTCTTTTTCTTCTTTTTCTTCCTCTTTGTTTTCTAAAGCTTCGTTCTTCTTTTTCTTCTTTATTTTCAGAACTCAACTTTAAAATCTTTTCACATAGGTTCATTTCTGAGTCTCCTTTACTGTTTAAATTCTCGCCTGTACTGTTTACATTGGCTGGGTTTGCAACAACTGAGAAACCAGCAATCTCGATTTCGTTGTAGAATGGTGCATTAAACTTAAACGACGATTCAAAATCAAGTGTTCCTCTCAGTTCTGCACTAATACTCAATGGTATTTCTTGTTTCAATAAATCTTGCACTATGTGCAATTCCCTATTTAGTTTGACGTTTACATCAAGACCTTTTCTTCCATCCCCAATATCGACAACTGTTAAATCATCTTTAGTCCATGTACCTAAGTTTAAAGGGAGTGATGTAATGTCAATGTGAGCTAAGTTGATATATCCTACATAATCAGAACTCAAGCTATCGTAGAACGCTTGTACTGCCCCTTTTTTTTGATGTATAGACGAATATCATCTCCACCCTCATATGTTATTGCCCCCTCGTCAATAAGACGTGTAGGCTTGTTTTCTACGTACCCTGAGGATAGGTTCACACTGACATAATGGTTTTCTTTATCTACGCTCGATAAAGTGATTGCATTGTCGTAAAATGCTTTTCCTTTTTTTCTACGATCAAGGCTATCTTTAATGCTTGCTACATATGTTGGAACTCTTTTCTTTTGTGGCATTATTTCTTAGTCTCCGTTTCTACTACGATTACGGGCTTATAGAATAATTTCTGAATCCTTCCACCACATGAATTACATTTCTTGACTTCGTATGGAATCTTTGCTCCTTTTAATATTTCTTCCATTGTGGAATCATATCTTTTTTGAATAGTTTTGTTTCTAAGTGCTTCTAACAAAACTTTATCTTCGGGAATCTTGTATTTCTTCTTAGGCTCAAGAACTACATATCCGTATAGCAAAGTACCGCTATCTAATTTTGAATAAACGTCAATTTGCGTTTTTTCTTCGATAACATCAAGAAGTTTCAAATACTGTTTTGCGTTCTTTGCTGCTTCTTCCAATGCGAACTCATGTCTACCATTTTGCTTTAAGAAAGTATTTCTTTCTTCTAGGGAATCGAACCAAGTAACACCGTTAATAGTTTGTACGTTGTTTTGCATGGTATCTCCTTCTAAGCATCATGGCATTGATCGTCTGTATCCTTTGTTTCTGTTTGTTCTGAGCGTTCTACTTTTGCTACATTGCAGAATAAGAATGAAGTATAAGTTGTTACTGTTTTTTGATTAGGTGCTTCACCTGTTGTCGTAATAACTGGCCATTCAAATCCAATAGCTCCGTCTTGGTCATTCAATTTGTTATGCCAAGCAGTGTTAAAAGCAGTTGCATCTTTTCCTGTTAAAGTGATAGGGTCTCCGTACCCTTCTTTAAAAGTGATTTTTACAGTGAAACTACGTTTAATTGACATTTATGTATCTCCTTTCGTTAATTTGCATATAAAAAGGCAATACCTCGAAATATGCAAAAATCTATATAAACAGTGAAAACTGTTTATACCTTTTGTTTATTTCCAAATATTGCCTTGTTTTTTTCTACTTTTTACTTCTAATTAAAACTCTAATGTATCTTCTACTTGTTTTGCTGGGTTATTACCAATCAATTTAAGAATCTTGACCATTGATTCTTTGTTCAATTTGCCTTTGAACTCGTTGATAAAGTCTGTATCTGAAATATTTCTTTGACCAATTAAGAATAAATCAGCATTCCCTTTTGAATCTTTCTTAGCTCCAATCTGATATACAGGAATTGTAGTTGTATATACACGTCCACTTGCCTGTTCTTTACAAGCTCTGTAGTCTGTTACGACTTCGTAATATACATCTTTAACAGTTTCTTCCTTCTTTGTTTTTTCATTGAGACTAGTTTTTACGATTTCTACTTTTCTATATCTGTTCTCAAAGAAAGAGGTTGGAACTGCGATTGCACTGGCTTTTGTTTCCAAATACCCTAATCCATCAGGTCGCATAGGTCTTTCACCAAATTCAACCTCTTTACCTTGGATTTTCTCTTTTACCAATCCAATTTTGTTGATTCTCTGTGCATCTTCAAATGAATATAACGGAGTTCCATTCAAACTTCCTAGGGGTGTTACCTCATTTTCAGATAAGATACTTTTTAAAATATCCATTTCCATTTTATTTTCTCCTCTCGCTATAGCGTTTTCTCGATAGAATCCATCATTCTAGTAACTGATTCCATCATGTAATTCTTTGTGCTCTTGTCTAACGCTTCTGCTCCGTTGACAATAGCACCTACGATTTGAGTAACTGACAAGGCTAATTTATATGTCTTTGCAGACTTGTCTTGTTGTTCTTTCAATTCGTATTTATCAAAATAAACCTTTGGTACACCTAATTTCTCACTTAACATAGGAGAAATCTGAGTGGCGAACCTTTCTCGCATTGGTACGATTGTATTTGTCATGGCATTATCTATGATTCTTTCCATAGATACGTTTCCTGATACATCCCCTAAACCAATCAATTCAGGAGTAAGACCGAAACACTGACAAATAATAGAACCTTCCTTCATTTGAAGGTATTCTAAGAACTCCGTACCTTTTTGTAACACGAGGCAAGTGATCCATCTTTTCAAAAATAGAACTTGCAAGGATTACATTGTCTGATTTTGAATTTCTGATTTCCTGACCTAAACGTTTAGCTTCAATTCTTGCTTTGTCGGCTCTGTCTGCTTTAGAACTTGATGATTCGTCTAAAACTTGGGAAGCCGATAAATCAATCGTATCTCCTTTGGCAAATCCATCTTTCAGCCAAAAAATCAAACGTCCAGGGCCATCATACTGAATATCGTAATTCAAACGCTCGTAAACCGTACCTAATAGCTTTAGGCGTTGTTTGTCACACAATAAACAAGATAATCCGTTCTCATGGTCTGTTCCGTTTCTTAAATTGCAGAAATTATCAGGGATTTCTACAATGATTGTTCCGTCTTTTGACATTAATTTGCCTGTTTTAAGGAATAACGCTTCGTCAAAGTCGATTTCCTTTGTTCCTAATGAGATAGGTTCTTTATCGTCTGCCGACATAGCATAACAGATAGGAACTCTAAAGCCTTTATATTCATCATCTTCACGCATGATAGAAACATAGTTGCGATAATTCTCTGTAACAATCCCCTTATCTTCGTCTAGCCAACGAATACCGCATTTTCCGTACAGTAAGGACTGCATAATAGCATTTTGAAGTACAGAATAGTTTGTAACACCTTGTACATTGCGTTTGTAAAGGAATGGCATAAGAACATTCTTGTCTAAATTCTCATCACCTGTTGTGATACCGTTTGAGAATATAAAGTCAATAACCTTACCGATAACATATGGTAGCGTTGGTAGATTGTCTATCATCCAATCAATCTCATCAAACTGATTCTTAAAGTCTGTCTTTACAAATCCGTTGATGCAATCTGAATTGCAGTTCAACATAGCTTCCATTACCTTTTCGGCTTCGGTTTCTGCATTAGAACTGTGAATATTGTGCGAAATGTTAGGTGACACATAGGTATTGGATGCTAGTTTAACTCTATCCTTTTGTCTTTTCTTTGTTCTTCGACTCAAATTAGCACCTCCTAATCGTTCTCTGCATACGCAAGTATTTCACTGCTTAGATTATACATTAAACAACTGCGGACAGAAAGTACTGATGAATCTAGGGCATCAGGAGAGTGTCCTAAGCGTTGTTTTATCTCTTCTTTAGGAATAATGGCTATCTTCTTATTATTCTTCGATACAGTCCTTGTAGCAAGCAATTCAGGCTTTAATCTTTTTGCGACTTCCGTTGTGAAAGTCAATTTCTTACTGTCCATTAGCTGCTGAAAGTCTAGATACATTTCCGCTCTTAAATTAAATGCATAAACCGCACTGTAATGTCTTGCCTTGATACGTGTTTTTGTTGGTCCTCCTTGGAAATTGACACCCTCAAGGATAAATCCTAGCTTATCTGAGTATTTTGACAATCCTTCGGTCAACCAAGTACCGAAACCAATGTCAACACACACATATTTTATGTTTAATGTCTCGATAATCTTAACAATCTTGGTAATAATCTTCTCAGATGTAACTCCTTGAACCCAAACACCCTCTTTTAGATTGTAAATTGTCTCGATTTTACAGTTCCCGTATCTATTTTGGGAGCATAAAGCAACATCTATACCATCTTTTCCTGTATAAGCCGAGTCAATACCTAAGAAAAAACGCTTTTTATAGGAACTATCGACTTTATCATCGTCTAAAGTCATGGTTTTGAACATACTTTCGTCTGAAAATTCCTCTAATTCGCATACTAAATAACGTTGGCAAGTACTTCTATTCTTGTAAAAATGAGAATTTAGTATCTGAGATGCACTTTTCATACGATCTTCTTCGTAAGCAGTACGTACATCCATCCAAACAACTAATGTTCCTTCGGGGTATTTGTCGTTTGTCATGCAATCGTAAAATTCACCTCGTTTGTGAGGGTTGGAAATAGCAATTTCAAGTTCTTTTGAACCGTCAACACTTGAAAACTCCCTTCGTCCTATCTCGGCATACGCATCTTCACTGACTTGAGCTGCTTCGTCAATAATATAATCTCCACCCTTACCGATAGCGTTGTTGTTTTTTCTTAGGGTCTACACTGTTTCCACCTAATGTAACGATTTCTACACATCCTCCGCCCTTGAAGGAAATCTTAGTTTTGGAAGTAGAAGTCTGTAATTTTTCAATCTTGTTTCCTGAATCTAATACAGAACTCTGAATAGACTCGTCTGCATTTTGTAAATGTCCGATAACTTTGGACATGATGATAGTAGCGGTTTCTCCTGTTGCGGCCGCAATTCGTACTTGATGTCCTTTATAAGCACGATAAATAGCAATCATTCCTAAAGTCCAACTTTTCCCGTACTGAGAAGTAGTAATTGCATAGATTGTATCGTATCCCTCTACAACCGCACCGAACAACATAGCTTGTGTAAAGTGAAGATTGACTTGAAAATATGTCAAAGCCTCTCTTGCACCGATAACCGCAAGTCTAAAAGCTTCTTGTCTAGAAATATTTAATCGTTTGTAATGTTCGGGGATATATCCTCTCGTCCAATTCTTCAATTTATACTTCGGGGTAGCTCCCTTCAACAATCTAACAACTTCTTCTTGGCTCTTATTTATAGCTTTAGCTTCTTTTAAGTCCTCTACATCCTTAAAGTACTGTTCCGTAACACTAAGAGTCTGTTTCTTCACTGTTTTCGTCCTCCTTGTGTTCTATTACCTCGGCATCTAAAAAATTCACTTCCCATGTTGATTCCTAATATATCGTTGATTCTTTCCTCCGCAATCGCTCTTTTCTGTTCAACAGTAATATTATTGACACTTCCAACATTTAAAATATTGCTCTTTCCTATGCCATCCATTCTATTCAATTCCTTTAAACAACCCAATCTGTCTTTCATGTCCTTTTCTTCGTCTTGAATGTTATCGCTAAGCCATTGTCTACGTTGCTCTACTGTCATAACACTTCTTTGGTCTCTCTTTTTTTACCCTTTCATGTATGACATTCCTAAATAAAGGACTGTTTAATATCTTATATCCCTTGTTATAAGCACTCTTATCGCTTAAATCAGGACGAATCTTTTGCATTGACTTCGTAATATTCCCACTCTTTGAATACTCGTCAAAGAATCTTTTAGCCTCATCCTCACGCTTTAATTCTGAAACACTCTTTGCCCTTGGCATACTCTCATCCTCTCTTTCTCTACCTCACTACATTATAAATGATTTTATTGAGGACGTTTTTACCCCTCGTCTACCCTCACTTACTACTCGCTTACCCCTCGCAAAAAATACATGAACTCATTTTTTTTCAAAACTCGAATTTTCGTTTTCCAAAAATTTTTATCTAAAAAAGGGGGTGGTTTGTGTTAGCAATTATTTGTGTTAGCACTCTCTTGTGTATAGTGCTAGGTGTAAAAAATGTGGTTTGGTCGAGAGGGAAGGCATGGGGTGTGTATGGTCGTCCGTTCCTGTTGCGTTTTTCAAACTGGCAGCAACCAGACAATTATAGTTATATGCATTCCATAAACAATTTATTTCAAGATCGTATAAAGATAAATAAATGTTTTTAGCAGCAAGAAGAAAAAGACAATAAAAAAGCTAGTTCAAACATTTTAGTTCAAACTAGCATAATAGATAAATAATAATAAATAATGCAATAAATAATAAGATAATCAATATAAAGTATTTATAAAAGAATGCAAGCAACAATATAAACACCAGTATAGTTGTTAACTGATCTATCATTCTTGTACCATACTTTCAAACTCTTTTAATTTATTAATATAATAGTTTAGTCTTTTCTTTCTTTTTTAGTCTTAAAACTATCACTATTATATAATTCAATCCAACTGTTAAGGCCTTTTTTATAATATCTTAAAAGCTGCTCATACATCCAATTTTTAGAATATGACTTAAATATATAACTATCATTTTCTTTAAAGTGAACAGTCACTTGTTTTCCGTAAGGATAAACCACACAACTATATATACAACCTTTATTATATGCGCCTTTTTCGTTTGTTCGTATAGTTTGACAACTTAAGTCAACTATACAATTACATATATTTCTAATATCTTTCATGTATATTTTAGACATATGTTTTTTTTACTCCATTTCTTTTAGTTCATCATACATACTACACATAACATAAATACCATTTCTAATACAATTATATAATCGTTCCACGACTCTATCATTTATTAGTTCATGTCGATTATATAACGTAACGAGTCTAACTGCTGGGCCTATGTCGTCCAACTTTATACGCTCGTTTATTACTTCTTTTATTAGATCAAATTCTTTTTAGTCATTCTCTACACCTCCAACGTTTTTTTCTTTTCATGTATTTCATGCACGCATTACATACATTTTTTTCGTTCAACAAACCGCATTCACATAGATATTTATTTATAATAGTATAGGTTTTAAACCTTTTTATTTTCAATTAATATAATATAGGATATACAATGTCGCATAATCCTATAACAAGTGTTGCTATTAATAAGTCAATGCATATAGCTATATATACTCTTAATAGTGCAAGCAATAGCACTTGAAAGTTATTCATTTTGTTTAGCTGCTTTCGTGTTACCATTGAAAAACTACACCCCTTTTCTACAATACTATTATATCATGATATCGTTGTGCTTTCCACCCCTTTTTTCACTTTTTGTTCACGAATCGTGAATATAATAGCGGAAATTTTCGTACTACACCGTGTTTTTGTCTACATATCGTGAACAATTTACAAAATACAAAATGTACAAAATACAAAATTTTTCGCCGATTCAGAA
>VOFG01004377.1_pt1 | contig 46972 bp, 47 predicted proteins | sample 5384171 | NCBI WGS metagenome assembly VOFG01 (sample SAMN12384726, study PRJNA508395) | human gut metagenome | isolation source: healthy gut F | host: Homo sapiens
ATTTCCAACGCATTGCTGGTTTTAGCTTCGGGTCGTCTTCCAGGCTATAAGTCAATTTATCGACTTCCACCTTCACCAACGGCTTTTGGGCTGTTACGGTAACCTCTTTTAACTGCTGCGTATCGTCATGCATAAACAACTTACCGAAATTCACGACTTTCTTGCTCTCCGACAATGTAAATGTTTTCTTGGCAGGCACTTTCCCTAAAGATTCCATTGTCATCACATACTTACCCGGCTTGTTCATCGTTGCCGTAAACTTGCCATCATCATCACAAGCCAACAATTTCACAGGATTCTGCGGTGCGGAAGCCAAAGCTATCCTCAACGTGGCATAAGGTACGGACTCATTGGATAGAGAGTCGACTACTTGGCCCTTAATTGTAAAGGCGGCTGATCCACCTCCGGTTTGCGCAAACACTGACGCAGACACAAATAGTATCAGCATTAAGTAGAGTAGTTTTTCTTTCATTAAATTTGAGAATTTAGATATTATCGATTATACATTCACATAAAAACAGTTGCAAATGTAACTTTATCTACGAGCCATTCGTAATTTTACAGTTTAAAGAATTGTAAAAGTTGTATTTTGGTGTTCGATTTCTGCATATTTCACCTATTTTTGTTGAAACCAATCATAAAAAGAATAAGTTTATGAGAAAATTATCATTCATTTTTGCATCATTATTACTCGTCGTCACCATGTATGCACAAGATCTGAAAGCAATCAAATTAAGCTCTCCGGACAAAAACAGAGGCAGTTCCGTTATGAAAGCGTTATCCGACCGTCACTCCGACCGGGAATATGCAGCCAAGGAACTCAGTTTACAGGATCTATCGGATCTATTATGGGCAGCAAACGGGATTAACCGCCCGGACGGAAAACGAACGGCTCCCTCAGCGTTGAACAAACAGGATATCGACATTTATGTCATTCCCACACCAAACTGAAAGCAGGGCGCCACCGGTTACCGTTGTGGACCACGGCTGCTTTAAAACGGCCAAAGCCAATTGCAAACAGAACGATTATGGTGAAAGATGAAAGATAAAAGGCCTTTTGGCAAAACTTTTAGAGCCTGTTTAAATTTTGCATTTGTTGGTTGTGAGAGTTGTATTGAGGATGTTTTTCTGTAGGAGATGCCGTCTTTTTTGTTGAAACACGTGGCTTATTTTGCTTCAAACAGGCAGAAAAAGTGCCGAAGATTCCCGTTTACAGGCTTTTTACACCCGGATGTGAACGGTCTTGACACCCGAGTGTGAATGATATCGAGACCCGGGTGGCAATGGGTTTATCTTATTATGTTATTGAAAATAAGTCATGTGAAGAAGAATCTTGAACAGGCGGTTAGTGATAGTATGATAGATGGAATAGGCATCCATCATACCTACTATCATTGCTTGTATCTATTGATATTCAATTGATAAAAGGAAATTAGTGATAGTATGACAGTTGTTTTTCAAAATAATCCTATAATGCAATAAAGCAGGCCGATGAGGGCTATGCAAAATTTATTTCAGAGAAATTTAAACAGGCTCTTATGATTTCGAATTAAAAACGCCACCTTAAAGGCGGCGTTTTTTAATTCATTTTTCATAAACTTTTACCAAAAGCTGTTTTTATCTTTCATCTTTCACCATAAACGACTGATAATCAACAATGACTATTTTTCAACAATAACCCTATTGGTTACGAATGCTAATGCATAGCTTTACAACTCGCCAAACAGCTCGGTTGGCCTCCGACCCTGACAAACGATATATCTGCCCGCCTTCCGCGTTGTCGACAATTAAGAATGTACAGAGTTGATAATATAATGAGAGGATTGTGACCTTAGTACTAAAGGGAACTATGGATTTTGTGGGGAGATTAGGACGGTAATGGTACTTGTTTTCACCCGGTGAATAGTTGTTTGCAGAAAAATGACGTTTTTTATATTTGTCCCCTCAAATTACCGACTGTGAAAAAGAATTTTACTTATTTTTTCAGATAAACAACCATAGTTCCCTTAGAACTAAATCCATTCGAACAACACATCATGGATGAGAAAGCGGACATAAAACGATTCAATAATATTTTCGTCACCCATCGGGACCGATACATTCGGTTCGCCTATTCTTACATATAATCAAGAAACAGCAGAAGACCTGGTGACGGAAAGCCTGATGTATTACTGGGAGAACCGGCATCGGTTAGAAGAAGTCAAAGACATACCCTTATATATATTAGTCACCCTAAAAAACAAATGCCTGGATTACCTTCAACGTGAACGAACCTGGAATAACATCGCTGAAAACTTACTGTCCAACAAAGAATGGGAACTACAAATGCGCATCTCCAGCCTGGAAGCATGTGAGCCGGAGACATTGTTCAGCAATGAAGTACAAGAACTTGTCAACCAAGCACTGGCCAAACTACCGGAAAAGTCCAGACATATTTTTATCATGAGCCGATACGAAGGGAAAAACTACCAAACAATAGCCAAGAAACCAACCTTTCAGTGAAGAGTATCGAATTCCATATCAGTAAAGCTCTGAATTTACTACGCAAAGAGTTAAAAGACTACCTTCCTTGTCTGCTATTTGTGGTGGACTTCTTTTATACTCCTAAATATTTTCACGTTAACCAGACAGTGAAAATAAACCCTCTTGCCAAGAGATGAAAAATAATAAAAAATAGTTCGTTTTCCCTTTAGGGTATTTTTCCTCCCGTTCGCCCTTAATAATAGAAACAGGAAAAAATGGAACAGAAGTTACTACATAAAATGTTTAACGGAGGCCACAGATAACGAGCTGACTCAGATCCGCCAATGGGTAAATGCCGATAAAATGAACAGAGAAACTTTCTATCATGAACGTGCCCTGTTCGACGCACTCCAATTAAATGCTTTTCAAAAAGGAAATCATGTCCGCAAGCAGTCCGTACCACTCTGGAAATGGATCGGAAGTGCTGCCGCTGCTGTTATCGCCCTATTCTTATTATATAACATTCCGGTATTCACCACTAAAAATATCCAGCCAGAAATAGCGCTCAACACAATTAAAGTTCCTGCCGGACAACGGGTTGAAGTAACGCTTTCAGACGGGACTCATATCTGGCTGAATGCCCGGTCGGAATTTTTCTTATCCGGCTTCGTTTAACGGAAATACAAGAGAAGTCCGTTTAAAAGGAGAAGCATTTTTCGATGTAGCCAAGGATAGAAACAAAAGTTTATTGTCAATACAGGCCGCTGCGAAGTGGAAGTCTTAGGAACACAGTTTAATGTGGAAGCCTATAACGAAAATGAATTTTCCACAGCCCTCATACAAGGCAGCGTAAAAGTTACCGACAAATCACAGCCAGACGAATCAGTTGTGTTAGAACCCAATAATACAGTCAGTCTCAACAACGGAAAACTGACGGTCACTCCCATCACCGACTTCAATCCATATAGTTGGAAAGAGGGACTTATCACTTTTAAGGATATCAATTTCAAGGATTTGATGAAGGAACTTGAGAAAAATTTCGGTATCCGAATAATTATCGACAATCATACGCTCGACAATTATGCATGTAGTGGGAAGTTCCGTATATCCGACGGGATTGAGCAGGTGTTGAGAGCTTTACAACAAGATGCTCACTTCACCTTCGAGCGAGAGAGCGGAACTGAAATTCGCATTCAATAAACAATTAAATAGATAAGCCTATGAAAAGGAGATAATCAGAATGACGGGCAAACCATGTCCAATGTAAAAATGAAGTTTCAATCTAATATCATTTATTAAACTATCACAAAAGATGAAGAAAAGAAAAATTTGTGTATCTCGTGTTTTAAAGATGACATCTCTGTTCTTCCTTTCCTGTGCCATGTGCGCACAAGCAGAAACGGTAAGTTCACAGAGCATACGCATCACTCTTAACAAAAACAATGTCCGGCTGGAAAACATCTTGAACGACATTGAAAGCCAGACTAATTTACTGTTCATTTACAACAAGAACGTAAATGTTAACCGAAAAGTCTCAGTAAATGCCCAAAATACTTCTTTACAGGAAGTATTGCAGAACCTGTTCGACAACAATGTATCCTTCAAAATCGAAGGTTCTTACATCGTTCTCTCACCAGCAGGAGCAACAGGCAGCCCACAACAAGCAAAACACACAGTGAAAGGTGTGGTTGAAGATGCATTAGGCCCTATCGCAGGTGCCAATGTGGTAGAAAAAGGAACAACAAACGGTACGATTACCGATATGGACGGTAATTTCACATTGAATGTAGCACCGAACGCAACGTTGGTCATTTCGTATATCGGCTACAAGGATCAGGAAATTGCGGTCAACAACAAGACAAATATCCAGATTAAATTAGTCGAAGACTCACAAGCATTGGATGAAGTAGTCGTAGTCGGTTACGGTGTACAGAAACGTGCATCCGTAACAGGATCGGTTGCTTCACTTCAAGCCAAGGATATTGCAACTGTCAAAACTCCGAATGTCAGTAATGCGTTAGCAGGTAAGTTGCCAGGTTTACGTGCCGTACAAAGAAGCGGTGCTCCGGGTGACGACGATGCAAGCATTGATATTCGTGGTTTTGGTAATGCATTAGTTATCGTAGATGGTGTGGAACGAGATTTCAAACAAATCGATGCAAACGATATCGAATCGATCAGTATCTTGAAAGATGCTTCCGCCGCCGTTTACGGTTTTAAAGGTGCAAATGGTGTGATCCTTGTTACAACCAAAAAGGGGGAAATTGGGAAACCCAAGATCAACTATAACGGATATGTCGGTTTACAAAATATCACCCGTTATCCAGAATATTACAATGGATACGAGTATGCGACTTTGTATAATGAAGCTCAACAGAATATCGGAGTATCCGCGCCCTATTCGGCTGAAGATTTGGAACGTTTCAAACAAGGGATTGGAACAACTGATTGGTATGATGAGGTCATTCGAAAAACAGCTCCCACTACCTACCACAATTTAAGCGTATCGGGAGGTGCAGAAAAAGTGAAATACTTCTTCTCCCTTGGTTTCACCGATCAAGAAGGAATTTACAAGTCCAAAGCATTTAATTATAAAAAATATAACGTACGCTCCAATATCAGTGCCGAAATAGTCAAAGGTTTCACGGTAGATCTACAATTAAGCGGACGCTTGGATACACGAATGAAACCTTATGAAGCAGAACCGCTAAGTCGTAGTATTCAAATGGCTAAACCTATTTTCCCGATTTATGCCAACAACAATCCTGATTATTGGTCAAATCCTGGAGATAAAAGGTAATCCCGTTCATCTATCCGATATCGACAATGTCGGTTATGACAGAAGAGATCGCCGTGAATTTAACGGATCAATCACTCTAAACTGGGAAGTACCTTGGGTAAAGGTCTTTCTGCTAAAGCATTATTATCCTATGACTACAACAATAAATACAGTCGTAAATGGTATAAGGAATATTATGAGTATACATATGACGCCGTTAATGATGTTTATAACAAATCAGGCAGTCACACTATATCCGAATTGACAACACAATCTGACAATTATTTCAAACCTAACGGGCAGGTTTCTTTAAACTATAAAAATACATTCGGAAAGCATGACGTTGGGGTATTAGCCTTATGGGAATTTTACAATGATCGAACAGACTGGGTCAAAGCCTATCGTCAATTTACAGTTGGAGCCATTGATCAGATCGGTGCAGGAGACAAGACAAATATAAATAATGATGGTAAAGCATCCGTTTCTGCACATACAGGATTAGTCGGACGAATAAACTATGCTTTTGCCAGTAAATATTTGGCAGAATTCAGTTTCAGATATGACGGTTCCTACAAATTTGCACCAGGAAAACGTTGGGGCTTTTTCCCTGCAGGATCTTTAGGATGGAGAATCTCTGAAGAAGATTTTTTCAAAGAATCTTTACCGATGTTCGATAACTTCAAAATCAGGGGCTCTTATGGTAAAGTGGGAGATGAAGGTGATTTTGCCGCCTATCAATACTTAACTGGCTACACCTATCCTTCTGGTAATTATGTTCTTGGATCCGGAGGACTTACAAACGGAGCTAAAGATAAAGGAATGCCTAATACAAACCTAACTTGGTATGAATCAACAACAGCCAACGTAGGATTTGAAGCTTCTGTTTTATCCGGTTTGATAAACGTGGAATTTGATTACTTCATCCGAAAAAGAGACGGCTTGCTAGCTACTCGTATACTAACATTACCGACCACTTTCGGTCAATCTTTACCACAAGAGAATCTCAATTCTGATAAAACACAAGGATTTGAAATTGTGTTGGGACACCGTAAAACTATTGGAGACTTTACATACGATGTAAAAGCGAATTTTTCTACAACACGTAATTATAATCGCCATGTAGAACGCGCAGCTTCAGCCAATATGTACGACAATTGGAGAAATAACAGTAACGACCGTTATAAAGATATTCAATGGGGTAAAGTCTGCATCGGACAATTTCAAAGTTACGAAGAAATACTGAATTCACCAGTACAGGACAACAATGGAAATAAATCCCTAATGCCTGGCGACTTGAAATTCGAAGATTGGAATAATGATGGTATTATAGACGGTAAAGACGATCAACCTATCGGATTCGGCAATACACCTCGTATGTATTATGGCTTGAATCTTTACGGAGAGTACAAAGGCTTCGATTTGACTGTATTCTTCCAAGGTGCAGCCGGACATGAGGTTTTCACAACTGGTGACTTTATGGCTCCATTCATCCAGCAAGGTCTTGGAAATGGTATTACTCTGAACCTGGATCGTTGGCATCGAGAAGATCCTTCCGACATGAGTAGCGAATGGATTCCTGGGTATATGCCCGCTCTTCGTCCTACAGGCTTTTCAGCAAATGCCAGCAAAAATACATGGACCAGACAAAAGCTAATTATTTACGTCTGAAAACTATCGAAATCGGATATACCTTCCCTAAAAAATGGATGCAAAGGGCCGGCATTGAAAACCTGCGTGTTTATGTAAACAGTTTCAATACTGCAACAATAACAAGCCGCACAGGTATCATGAAATATATGGACCCGGAAAATAGCGAAAGCATGTTCCGCTATTACCCGCAAATGAAAACATTTAATTTCGGTGTTAATCTAACATTCTAAAAAAGAAATGATGAAGACAACAATCATAAAAAATATCGGATGCGGATTACTTTTTGTTAGGTACGACAGCATGTGCCGACTACCTTGATAAAGAATCTTTCGACATCATCACTCCTGAACAGGTTTGGCAAGACCCTAAATTGATCAACGGTGTAATGGTTAATTTATATGACGGTCTGAACTTAGAAGATTTCAATTACTGGTATCGTGATGCATGGCGTTTACAAAACGCCTCTTCCATGTCTGACGAAGCGCAAGGTTCTTTCCAAAAGATCCTCTTTTCGATAACGGAAATGCGACATACACATACGAAGACGCGTTGTTCGAACAGAAATTCTCCGATCGATACGAGAATATACGAAATTGCAACGACTTTATCTACCAATTACAGGAAGCAACGGCCTTATCGGATTCTGAAAAGAAACTGCTGTTAGCCGAATCCCGTTTCTTACGTGCCATGCACTATTTCACATTAGTTAAGCGATACGGAGGTGTACCTCTTATCGATGAACCGCAGCAGTATGATCCCAATAATTTGGAAGCTCTGATGGTTCCTCGCAACAAAAAGTTGAAATTTATGATTTTATCGTAAAAAGAATGCCAAGAAGCCGCACAAGATCTTCCCGAAACAAGAGAGGCAGAAGCCAAATACAGAGCAAATAGATATGTTGCATTATCTTTATGTTCACGAGCTGCTTTGTATGCCGGTTCCATTGCCCGCTACGGAACGGTCCAGCAAGAAGGACTTGTAGGTATCCCCGCTTCCGAAGCCGATCGCTTTTTCCAAACATCTTACGAGGCATCTAAAGCAATCATTACTTCTGGCAAATATGCCTTGTATAACAATAAACCAGACAACAAAGCACAGAACTTTTTGTGATATGTTCCTGAAAGGTAACGGTGATAACGGAGAATATATCTTCCAGAAACAATATAACGTTGCAGGAGGCAAAGGTCACGACTGGGACAAACGTAACGCACCGTTCTCTTATCGTGCCGGTGGTTGGGGATGCGGTATCGCCCCGACACTTGAATTGGTGGAAGCATATGAATATGTAGACGGTTCCAAAGGAACTCTGAAGTTGGAAGAAAACGGCAAACCTCTTCGTTTCGATGATCCATACGAAGTATTTGCCAATAAAGACCCACGCTTGTTCGCATCCGTCTATCTGCCCGGCTCTCCTTGCCAAAGCACAAAGATCGAATGGAAAAGAGGTGTCATCGAAAACGATAATAAGAGACATGTAGCAACCAGCCAGCCGGATGGTGGTAATACGGTTGAAATCAACGGAGTCACCTATAGTACATCTGGAAAGATGGTGGATCCGATGCCGGAGATGCCTCCAAAACAGGCTTCTATCAGAAGAAATTCTGGGACGAAACATTGACCGATATGAATATGGGTAAGTCAGAAACTCCGTGGCCGGTTTTCCGTTTAGGAGAAATTTATCTAAATTTGGCGGAAGCTGCAATGGAGTTGAACAAATCATCGAAGCTTTGGATGCAGTTAACAAGATCCGCGAACGTGCCGGAATTGCCTTATTGTCAAACATCAATATGGAAAAAGATCCGCCACGAACGCAGAGTGGAACTGGCATTCGAAGGCCATCGCTTCTGGGACATGAAGCGTTGGAGAATTGCTCACTTGGATGTGACACAAGGCGGGCTGAATGGATTCAGAGGAACGGCTTTGTATCCTTGGTATGATATTCGTGATGGTAAATATGTATTTGAAAGAGGACGTAACACCCCTAAACAATTACGAATCTTCTTGGAAAAAAATTATTATACAAAAATCAACCAAGACGATATGAATTCAAATCGAATCTCATTCAGAACCCGGGCTATACCAATTAATCATATAATTTAGAAATTTGATATGAAAAAAGATAAGTTTATTACTGATGGCCGTTTGCTCATTATGCTTCACAAGTTGTTTGAGCGATATGGATAATTATGAATCCCCCAACGGAGGCATCAAAGGACAAATCTTAGATGCGGAAACGAATGAACCGATACCACTGCCTGTCCAAGGATCTACCGGTGTTATTATTAATATGTTCGAACAGAACACAGATGCAACACAATCGGTCGATTTCTATGCAAAGATGGATGGTTCATACGAAAATGCAAAGTTGTTCAACTGTGATTATAAAATTGTTGTAAACGGTCCGTTTGTTTCTCCTTGCGAAGAATTTGTAACCGTAAAAGGACAAACAACATTGGATCTGAAAGCAACTCCGTATGCAAGAATCAACGCTTCGGCCCAGGTTACGGGTAAAAAAATCACGATTACATACAAGGTGAATCCGACAAACAGCAATTTCAAGGTATCCGAAGTGTACGGCTACTGGAATTTTGCTCCGGGTGTTGATAATGGAAATGCCAACCAAGCAGGAAAGCAGACCGTTAAAGAGCAGGAAGGGACGATCGTTTTCGATCTGGAAAACGATAAAACCTATCAGGACAATCTGTACAAAATACAAGCAAATGGCAACAAAATATATGTACGTGTCGGTGCTAAAACAGAAGGCGCAGTCAACTACAGTACCATTATAGAAACGATTGTACAATAAATAACCTTTGGCACAGATATCCTTTTTGTTTGGATCTCTGTGCCTTTTTTATTCTTTAGAGCATGAAAAAAGTATCTTACTCATCAGTCTGGCAGTTCTCCCCCTATTCGGGTATAGCCAAAATGTATTACCGGACTGGGCTTTAGGCGGCTTTGTCAGACCGGAAAAAGCCAATCCGATCATTACTCCCAATCCTTCCAATCAATTCGACTGTCCCATGCAGGACAAAAAAATAGGATGGGAAGAGAGCGATGTGTTCAATCCCGCAGCAACCGTAAAAGACGGTAAAATATATGTGCTTTACCGAGCTGAGGACAATTCTGCAACAGGAATCGGTAAACGTACTTCACGTATCGGATTAGCAGAATCCGAAGACGGTATCCACATGAAACGCAGGAAGACCCCCGTCATGTACCCGGACAAAGATAATATGAAGGAATACGAATGGGAAGGCGGTTGCGAAGACCCACGTGTGACAATGACGGAAGACGGTCTGTATGTCATGGCCTACACTTCCTGGAACCGGAAAGTAGCACGCCTCTGCATCGCCACCTCACATGACCTGGTCAAATGGGAAAAACATGGACCTGCTTTTGCTAAAGCCTACAATGGACGTTTCAAAGACATTTTCTGCAAATCCGGTTCCATGGTGACAACGATCAAAGACGGGAAACAAGTGCTGACGAAAATCGATGGAAAATACTTCATGTATTGGGGGAACATGCGGTCTACGCAGCAACCTCCGACGATTTGGTCAACTGGACACCGATATTGGACGAAAAAAATGAACTGGCGACTGTCATCAAACCCCGTCCCCAATATTTCGACAGCGCCTTGACAGAGTGTGGTCCTCCCGCTATCCTGACAGACAAAGGTATCGTCTTGCTTTATAACGGCAAGAACCAGACAAACGACAGCAAGCGCGACAAGCGTTTCACAGCCGGAGCTTACTGTGCCGGACAGATTCTGACCGATCCGAAGGAACCGATGAAGGTTCTGCAACGTCTGGACGTTCCTTTCTTCCGTCCGATGGCTTCATTCGAAAAGAGCGGACAGTATGTCGACGGAACCGTCTTTATCGAAGGTTTGGTCTTTTTCAAAAACAAATGGTATCTCTATTACGGATGTGCAGATTCTCAGGTCAGCGTAGCTATTTACGATCCGGCCAAGAAAACTCCTGGCGATCAGATCCCGAATTAAAAAAGAATAATTTATAAAAAACATTTTTACAGGAATATTTTTACTTGTGTCTGCCTGCTTCATGCAAGCTCAGACACCCAATTATTACCGAAACCCGGATAAAATATATCTGGATTCGAAAGAAGGACATAACGGAAGTTTTACCTGGCAGATGCATAAGGCCGACGAGACGAAAGATCCGGCTGAAAAAATCTCACAACCAGGCTATCAGACCGGAAAATGGATGCCGGCAATCGTTCCGGGTACGGTCCTGAATTCCCTTGTCCACAACAAGGTGTATCCGGAGCCTTATTATGGCATGAACAACAAGTTAGACCGGAATATCATCCCAGATCTTGCCAAAACAGGACGCGAGTTCTACACCTATTGGTTCCGCACGGAATTTGACGTACCGGAAAACTATAAAGACAAAATCGTCTGGCTTCAGGTAGACGGTATCAATTATCGTGCCGAAATATGGGTAAACGGTTATCTGCTTGGCAATATGTCCGGCATGTTCAAACCGGAGTATATCAATATCACCGACTTCGCCCGTATCGGTCAGAAGAATGCCTTGGCAATCAAGGTTTATCCGGTCGATATGCCGGGAACCATCAAACCGAAGCAGTGGGGAGCTGCCGGCGAGTTTCACAATGGTGGAGACGGTAACATCGGACTGAACACAACCATGCTGATGAGTGTCGGTTGGGATTTCACCTTCAACGACGGCATCCGCGACCGTAATACCGGCATCTGGAAAAACATCAGTCTCTATGCCACAGATAAAGCAGTTATCCGCCATCCGTTCATCAAATCCGAACTTTCAAAACCCAACTACGACCTGGCAAAAGAAACTGTCAGCGTAGAAGTGACAAACCCGACACAGCGTGGCATAAAATGCACGGTCAAAGGAGAAATCATCGGCGAAAACATCACGTTCAGCAAAGACCTGAACCTATTCAGAGGAGAAACAAAGGAAATTTGTTTTACTCGGAAGAATTCCCACAACTGACAATCAAGAACCCACGTCTGTGGTGGCCGATCTTCAAAGGGAATCCGGAACTGTACGAACTGAAACTGACCGTAAGCATAGACGGTAAAGTGTCCGATGAGACAAAACCCGTTTCGGTATCCGGGAAATCACATCCGACCAGAATACACCGGACAAATCCCGCCAATTCTATGTGAACGGCAAGAAACTTTTCATCCGGGGAACCAACTGGATTCCGGAAGGATGCTCCGTACCTCCGACGAACGTACTTATGCAGAATTGCGCTATACAAAACAATCCGGTATCAACCTGATCCGCATGTGGGGCGGCGGCATTGCCGAATCGGACTATTTCTTCCAGCTATGCGACGAAATGGGACTCCTTGTCTGGCAGGAATTCTGGATGACCGGAGACACCAAACATCCGCAGGATAAAGATCTATACCTGAGCAACGTCGAGGCAACCGTAAAACGCCTGCGCAACCATCCTTCACTGGCCTACTATGTTTCGTCTAATGAAAGCACGGAAATGCCAGGAGCAAAAGACCTGATCATGAAACTGGACGGGACACGCGGTTACCAGATGCAGTCGGAATGTGACGGCGTGCACGACGGCAGCCCTTACAAACAGGTAAACCCGATGCAGCACTACGAGAATACGGCATCCGAACGCGGTAGCCGTGTCGATGGCTTCAACCCGGAATATGGTTCGCCCACTATCCCGACAGTCGAAACACTCCGCGAAGTAATGGACGAGAAAGACCTCTGGCCGATCAATAAGGAGGTATGGGATTATCATGATGGCGGAGGATTCCATCTGATGTCGACCATGTACACGGACCTTACCAACCATTATGGCCCTTCCTCTTCCATCGAAGAGTTTGCCACCAAAGGTCAGGCGGTCGGTGCGATGAACTCAAAATCGATCTGGGAAGTCTGGAACTATAACAAATTCGGTTATGGAGACCGCTACGCATCAGGGTTATTGTTCTGGTATCACAACTGCCCGGTCAGTCAGGTTTGCGCCCGTATGTGGGACTACTCTTTGGAACCGACCGCCTCTTTATATCATACTCAGAACGCATTGGAACCGCTTCACGCACAGTTTGATTACTTGAAAAATACGGTTTCTGTTTATAATGACTACTACCAGGCATTCAAGGACTATAAAGTAACTGCCGAAGTGTACGACCTGAACAGCAAAAAGGTATGGGGCAAAAGCCAAAAGATCGATATCCCGGAAGACGGTGTCGTAAACGATATCTTCACAATCGATTTTCCCCAAAACATCACGCAGGTCCATTTCATAAAACTGCGCCTGTTCGACACGAAAGGGAAAGAAGTCGCCAATACATTCTACTGGCGTTCCAACGACAAGTATGAAGGACGCAAGACCTTAACAGGCCCGACCTCATCCGGCTTCGAAGATCTGTCGAAATTGAAACAGGTGCAACTGAAGACTCGCTACCAAACTTATCAAGAAGGTGATCGGCATTTCATTAAAGCTGAAATAAAGAACCCTTCTTCAACCGTAGCATTCTTCACCCAGCTTCAATTGCTTGGTCAGGACAAAAAGCCGGTGCGCCCCAGTTTCTACACAGACAACTTCTTCTCGCTCTTACCGGGAGAAAGTAAAACCGTCATCATAGAAACAGCCGCAAGCGATATGCCATCCGAACCGACATTCGTTGTGAAAGGTTGGAATATCAAACCGAGTAGTTTCAAATTGTAATTCCATAACGGTAAATGCAGTATATGGTAGTATTTCTTGCCGATATCAGCAAGAAATACTACCTTTTGTAGATATAATGTCACTATCAAACTTGCCGATAGATGGAAAACCAACACGATCGGAGTGACGGATGAAGCGATTAATGTAGACGACATCATCGAAACCACCAATCATTTCCGTGCCGTAGACTACATTATCCAAGAGAACGACGGCAAACTTACCGAAACGTACATCAAACAACTCCACTTTATTTTGAAATCCGGTACATCTGAAGAACGAAAAGAAATGTTCTACTACAACGGCTTACGGCACTGGCCGCACATCAAAGGATATCTGGCCGATACCTGCCTGACGGCACAGGATCATTTCAAGGTTTTGCTGGAGAAATTTCATATCAAATACGACCATAACTAAATTTGTTTCCGTACTTTTGCCGAAAATTTACAACTATGCCGACATTTTTCGTTGTCCTCATCAGTATTTATCTTGCGGGAAACATCTATATATTCAGGAGAGGGGCACAGGCTTTGGTAGCTCAGCCTTTCGGTGTTAAAGTTTTATTAGCCGTACTATTCTGGTGCGGTGCCTTGGCGTTTATCGGTAGTTTTTTAGCACGAAACACCAAATTGCCGGTTGTTTTGGCTCATACAGCCCACGAGATAGGGACCGGCTGGTTAGTTTTCACGCTTTATATGGTACTATGCCTAATCATATTCGATTTATTCCGACTTTTCAACTTTCCATGCAAATATGGTTTCTATATATCCTTATTTCTGACACTTAGCCTATTAAGCTATGGATACTATAACTACCAACATCCGAAAACAGAAGTTTTCAACATAGTTATCAACAAGCAGACGGTTCATAATGAACAGCCGTTGAAAGTCGTTTCCGTCAGCGACGTTCATTTAGGGTACGGGACAGACAAGAAAGAACTCAAACAATATGTCGAGATGATCAACGCGCAGAAACCGGATCTGATCCTGATAGGCGGCGACTTGATCGACAACAGCGTAGTTCTCCTTTATGAAGAAAAGATGATGGAGGAACTGGCTGAATTGAAAGCACCTTTGGGAATCTATATGGTTCCTGGAAATCATGAATACATCAGCGGCATACGGAAGAGTATGCAATTCATAAATGAAACGCCGATCCGCCTATTGAGAGATGATGTCGTAACATTGCCTGGCGGTATACAAATAATCGGACGGGACGACCGCAGCAATAAATCCCGGTTATCCCTGCAAGAACTGGTGAAAAACATTGATCCGGCAAAACCTGTTATCCTTTTGGATCATCAACCGTACAACTTGTCGGATACGGAAAATGCGGGCATCGACCTTCAGTTCAGCGGACATACGCATCGTGGACAGGTATGGCCGGTCAGTCTCATTACCGACCATCTGTTCGATCAAAGTTATGGTTACCGTAAGTGGGGAAACAGCCACATATACGTTTCCTCCGGACTATCGCTTTGGGGACCGCCTTTCAGGATAGGTACCGACAGCGAGCTTGTCGTATTCAACATTACCTGTAAATAGTTTGCAGACATGAAAGTTTTCATTCAATCGATAGTAGCACAGATATTACTGAATCCTTACATCTTCTGGCGAGGGTATCAGGCAATTCCCCCCAAAAAGAGTTGGAGGATTCCTTATATCTTGTTTTTTATCCTTGAATTATCAATCTTCTTTTTTTCGGATTTACGTTCCGCAATGTATTGCCGGACTCTGTCATGATTGCCATCCAATATATCTGTAACACCTGGTATATCGCATCTATTTATATCACGCTATCCCTATTGGGTCTGGAAGTGCTCCGGCTTAGCAACCGTTTCTTCCATTGGTTTCCCGGCTGGATTACGAGCCACTGGAAACAAACGAAACTGGTCCTGTTCTTTTTAGTCATGGCAATCGTTACCGGCCTGATGTTTCATGCTTACCATGTCGTCGCCTATCCGGTTGTCAAAGATGTATATGTCACCCTACCCAAAGGAAGTAGCGACCGTGACAGCATGACGATTGTCATGATGAGCGACCTCCATATCGGAGAAATGATCGGTAAGGAACTGGTACAGCGATACGTGAAGATGAGCAACGCACAACATCCCGACCTGGTCGTCCTAGTAGGCGATATCATGGATTATGAATCACGCTTTGCCGAAAAAGCACATATCGAAGAGGATTTGAAACAACTGAAAGCCCCATTAGGCGTGTATGTGGTTTATGGCAACCATGAGTATCGCGCCAACCGCATAGCCAAATACCGTTGGCTGAAGAAAACAGGGGCGACGCTTCTGATCGATTCCGTTGCACGTCCGGACTCTTCATTCTATCTGATCGGACGGGACGACCATATCAACAAGAAAAGAAAGCCGTTACATGTACTCATGGCAGGCATAGACACAACCAAACCGATCATCGTATTGGATCATCAACCCTGGTCGTTCGCCGAAATGACAATGAACGGTGTGGATCTCGGACTCCACGGACATACCCATAACGGACAGCTATGGCCTTACCCCCTCGTAATGAAATTGATCTATGAATGTCCGTATGGCTACCATAAGAAAGGGCCGGTCCAGTTCTATGTATCTTCCGGCATCGGGATAGCCGGACCTCCCTACCGGGTCGGTACTGTATCAGAAATGATCGTGCTGCACATCCGGTTTGCCAATTAAGCAGGATGAAACATTGCCTCCATCATGGCGATATCCATCTTCACTTCCCTCAGCAACAGATATTGAGTTTGCTTTTGGACTACATTTTTATAGATTGCCAACGCTTTCTCCCGATCTCGCTCCTTATAAAGTGCCCAAGCACAGAGAAAACGCTGTTTTGAAGACATCAAAACACGGTATTGCCGGACGTAAAGTTCTATTTCTTTCGTGTATAACGTATCTGCCCATCGGTTATGCCCAGTCACCAGATCCAAATAGATGAGTTCGCAAACCACCTCTTTCGCCAAAAGCCCGATCATCTCCCCCTTGTGTCTTGCAATCTCTTCCAATGCAACATAGGCCTCTTCCATTTGCCCTAAATCCAGCAGTCGCCCTACTTGCAGCAAACGGATATTCAGTTGCATCGGTTCCCCGTAATCAATGTCATCCACCCAAGCAAACCACTCTTCCGGCATATCCTTTATCCGGATACCTTCTTGTATACAGGCATTGACGCGCAGCTGGACTATCATCGCCTTTTTACTCTTCGGGTACTTCCTCATCAAACGTACATTGGCCGCATCATTAGTAATTCCCCTCTTGAACGGGATGCCATTGAGCAATCCCAACGACACACCGGCAAAACACATCATAACCAGGAATTGTGCCAGCAGAGGAGAAGGATCTTCCACCACATACCAAACCACAAAAGCCAAAAGCGCTACCGACATATTGACAATAACGCCTCCCCAATGGTAAAGCACAACAGGGATCTCTTCCAAAGGCTTGTCAGGCGGGAGCATCAGGCATTGTCCACCTGTCCCCGCGATGCCGAAACGCTTCAAACGAAATTTTCCCTCTTGGCGAATCAGCGTCCAATTGAAAATACGGAAAGAGACAAAACGATAGCCGGAGAGCAGCCCGAAAAGCAAATGGCCTCCTTCATGCAAAACAATTTGCAAAATAAAAGCGACCAACGTACAAACGATGCTCCCGGCAAATATTCCCACCACCTCAAGCGCCTCTATCTTGGCCAGCTTCTGCACCAGTTCATTCCATGTCATATCCGTAAACGACACGATACCGGCACACACCAAAACAATGCCGATCAAACATCCGATGCCAAAAAACACAAGCAACTTCAAAGCACTCTTCATGGCAGGTCTCTTACCTCGATTATAATGTAGCCGTTTTCTCTACCTTTCCCGGCGCTTCCAATGTCTGCTGGTATAATGCTGGATCACCCAACACTTCTAGCGCCTTATCCAAAACATCATCTTCCTTCAAGCTGTTTATCAACTCGCCTTTCTGGAAATAATAACGTTTCATAATCTCGGAAGTCAACAGTTTCTTAATCTGATCCTTGTTGCGGTCGAAATCCCGATCCAAGTCCGGAGTCAGTTTAGCTTCCAAAGAGTTGAAAATGGTAGAATCATTATCCATGTAACCTTCAAACTTAGCCACTTCTTTCAAGTTCTTCAACAGCTTTTCACTCTGCCGGTCATAGGTGAAGTTCTTTTCTTTAGCATATTGCTTGAAAGCCTCAAAATCTTCATCCGTCACCTCGAAGTCTTCGGGCGGAGCGATTTTCTTATGTTTCTGGGACCATTCGGCGACAAAGTCCGTCAAGAGAAAGTCTGTCACCAAATAGAACATCATAGTCGGTGTTTCCGGTTCTTCTATTTTAAAGTCAGGGGTAATACCGCCTCCATCCCGAACGGGACGTCCTTTGGAAGTATAGAATACGGACGTCAGGCTATCTGGAATAGCCCCCGACGCTACCATCAGCTTTCCGGTGCGAATAGTCCATCTGCTGGATACAACGGCCGCTAGGGATATAATATTTGCTCATCGTCACTTTCACACTTCCATTATAAGGAAGTTCACGGGGAGACTGCACAAGTCCCTTTCCGAAAGAACGCTGTCCAATCAACACAGCACGGTCCATATCCTGTAAAGAGCCCGAAACGATCTCGGCAGCAGAAGCAGAGGCTCCATTAATAAGGACAGCCATCGGCATCACCGTGTCGAGAGGTTCGCCCGGTGTCCGGTAAGTGCGGTCCCACTGGCTGATCTTCCCTTTTGTCGAAACCACTTCTTTCCCCTTCGGGACGAACATACCGACTATTTGCGTAGCGCTTTCCAACAAACCGCCGCCATTGTTACGCAAGTCCAGAATCAGTGATTTTATATGATGGTTCTTTTTCAAGTCTTCAAACGCATTTTTTACTTCCTGCGCACTCTTATCTGTAAAACCCTTCAAATAGATATAGCCTACGCTATCACCACGCACACCATAATAAGTAACCTGATTTTCCAAAATCTGCCTACGCACCAGTTCCACTTCACGCGGTTTCTTGTCATACGGACTCTGTATCTTCAATACCATTTTCGTATTGGGGACACCTTTCAACAAGGCACTCACCTCATCCGAAGATTTGTCGGTCACATCCACCGTATCGATAGCCAGAATGCGGTCGCCCGCTTTCAATCCTGCCAAAGCAGCCGGCATCCCTTCAAACGGCTCAATAATATAGACACCGCCTTCTTTCCGTTCACGGATATAAGAACCGATACCGCCATATTCGCCGGTCGTCATGAATTTCAGTTTATCCATTTCCTGCTCCGGATAGTATTCGGTATAAGGGTCCAAGCCGCCTAACATGGCATCGATACCCCCGACGCACCGTTTTCTCGACGTCGACCGAATCCACATAAAACATTTCCACCTCTTTTACCAGAGCGTTAAAGATATCCAGGTTCTTACTGACCTCGAAACGATTGTCTTTCTGTGCCTGTCCGGGAATCACGCCTCCTAACAGAAGCAGCAAACTAAAAAGAACTATTATTTTCTCTCGTTGTTTATACATAGAATATTTAGTTAATTAACGACGTAAATGTATATAATAAACGCTTGTCAGGACAATATACTATTTACTTTTAACTTTATTTGTTCCCATTTATCATCCGGTATCTGCGCCCCGATAACATCAATTATGTAACCGGCCAAAAGCGATCCGATACGTGCCGACTGCTCCAATGTCGCGCCGACCGACTGTCCGTAAAGGAATCCGGCGGCAAAGTGGTCGCCGGCTCCCGTCGTGTCGACCGGTTTGCCGCCTTCCGCCGGAACAGCGATAACCTGTCCCTTGCTTCCCACCAGAGCGCCTTCTTTTCCTAAAGTGACTAAAGAAATCTCTACCTGTTCTGAAAGGACCTTGACCGCTTCGTGTGCTTTCAGCCCGGTAAAGGCTTCCGCTTCGCTTTCGTTGGAGAAAAGGATATCGACATATTCAGGGATAATATCGTCTAATAGCCCCCGGAAAGCATTCACGATATTGAAGTTAGATAGATCGAGGGCAACCTTCAATCCTAACTTTTTCGCTTTCTGCATAGTAGTGCGCACCAGTTCTTCGTTCACCAACAGATAGCCTTCGATATAAATACATTGGTAAGCGGAAAGCATCTCTTCCGTTATCTCATCCGGCGTGATCGTCGGGGCCGGTCCGAGGAAGGTTCCCATCGTACGCTCGCCATCGGGAGAAATCAGAACTGTGCAGCTACCGGAAATACCGTCTGTCTTGGCAAAATAGGGAGAGACATTCGCTTTTTTCAAAGCCTCTTCATAATACTCACCTACAGAATCGGATCCGATCTTACCTATAAATCCTGCTTTTGCTCCCAAAATAGCCATCGCACGCATGGTATTGCATACTGAACCTCCCGGTGCCTGACTGCGTTCAAGGCCTGACTGCGATTTACGGATTTTAATCATCTGCTCCTGGTTGATCATATCCATTGCGCCTTTCTGTATGCCTACTTCCGCCAGTACATCATCGTTCTCAAGCTTCAGCAGAACGTCCACCAAAGCGTTTCCTAATCCAATCGTATTCATTTTTTCTATTTTTTTTCGCAAAGATATTGCATATTTCAAAAAGAACCTCTACTTTTGCAGTGCAAATTCAGAAAGGGATTAATAAGTCCCGAACTGAAAGAAATAAATTCTTCCTTAGCTCAGTTGGTTAGAGCATCTGACTGTTAATCAGAGGGTCCTTGGTTCAAGTCCAAGAGGAAGAGCAAAAAAAGGCATCGGGAAAGACTGAAAAAGACATATTCTTCCTTAGCTCAGTTGGTTAGAGCATCTGACTGTTAATCAGAGGGTCCTTGGTTCAAGTCCAAGAGGAAGAGCGAAAAGACATCGGGAAAGACTGAAAAAGACATATTCTTCCTTAGCTCAGTTGGTTAGAGCATCTGACTGTTAATCAGAGGGTCCTTGGTTCAAGTCCAAGAGGAAGAGCGAAAAGAGAGATACTTCACAAGAGTATCTCTTTTTTTTATGCATGATTGGGACGATAACCTGATCGAATAATTGCCTGGCAGGTTATAGTCTTTTTACGTGTAATTATATTACCTTTGCATTATGGGAAAGAATAAATTAGCAAAGTTTGACGACATGGCGAGCTATCCCCATGTGTTCCAATATCCGTTTGCAACCCTTCAAGAGAAAGGATTTGAGCTAAAGGGGCACTGGCACGAACAGTTCTTTAAGAACGACAATCCGATCGTGCTTGAATTAGGCTGCGGAAAAGGAGAATATACGGTAGGTTTGGGAAAGTTATTTCCCAACAAAAATTTTATAGGAGTCGATATCAAGGGAGCCCGTATGTGGACAGGGGCGAAAGAATCGCTTGAGGCAGGTATGACGAACGTTGCCTTCCTCAGGACCAGTATCGAACTGATCGCCCATTTCTTTGCTGCCGGAGAGGTGGCCGAGATCTGGCTCACCTTCCCTGACCCGCAGATGAAGAAAGCGAACAAACGCCTTACCTCCACTCGCTTCATGAAGATGTACCGCGAGATACTGGCGGGAGACGGCATCATACATCTGAAAACAGACAGCAACTTCATGTACACCTACACCTGCGAGATGGTAAAAGCAAATCGCTATCCCGTACTGTTCAGCAACGACGATTTGTATCATTCGGGGCTGACAGACAACATTCTTTCTATCAAGACCTATTATGAACAGCAGTGGTTGGACCGCGGGTTAACCATCAAATACATCAAGTTTGTCTGTGAAGAACGGGATGAACTGGTAGAACCGGAAGTGGAAATCGAATACGATCCGTATCGCAGTTTCAACCGGAGCAAACGGAGTGCGTTGGCTTCCGGCAAATAATTCATAAATCATAAATTATAAATCATACAACATGACACTCTATCCAAAGCTAATCATGGACGCACTGGCAAAGGTGCGTTACCCCGGCACAGGAAAAGACCTTGTGACAATGGGTATGGTAGAAGATAATATCCGGATCGACGGTAACAAAGTAAGCTTCTCGCTCCTTTTCGAAAAACCGAACGATCCGTTTATCAAATCGGTGGTAAAAGCTGCCGAGACGGCTATCCTTACTTACGTAGGAGAAGAAGTGGACATCAAGGGTAATATCACGGTTGACGCCAAGCAGGCGGCCCGTCCTGAACCAGACAAGCTGCTGCCGGAGGTAAAAATATCATCGCCGTATCTTCCGGCAAGGGTGGCGTAGGCAAAAGTACAGTAGCGGCCAACTTGGCGGTAGCGCTGGCTTTGCAGGGTCACAAGGTCGGTTTACTGGATGCCGATATCTTCGGTCCTTCGCAGCCTAAGATGTTCAATGTAGAAGAAGCCCGTCCCTATATGGTGGAGGTGGGAGGCCGCGAACTGATCGAACCGGCTGCCAACTACGGCGTGAAGCTACTGTCCATCGGTTTTTTTATCAATAAGGAAGACGCCGTCCTTTGGCGCGGCGCAATGGCAAGCAATGCCTTGAAACAGTTGATCGGCGACGCCAACTGGGGCGATCTGGACTATTTCCTGATCGACCTGCCACCGGGAACAAGCGATATCCACCTGACGATGGTACAGACATTGGCCATCACCGGCGCCATCGTTGTCAGCACACCGCAAGAAGTGGCGTTGGCAGATGCCCGCAAAGGGATCAGTATGTTTACAGGTGAGAAGATCAACGTACCAGTATTGGGACTGGTCGAGAACATGTCTTGGTTCACGCCTGCCGAGCTGCCAGAAAACAAATACTACCTGTTCGGCAAAGAAGGAGGCAAACGTCTGGCGGAAGAACTGAATATCCCGTTGCTAGGACAAATCCCCATCGTACAAAGCATTTGCGAAGGTGGAGACAGCGGAAAGCCAGTCGCCCTCAATCCGGACAGCATCACTGGCCAGGCATTCCAGAAGTTAGCCGAAAATGTCGTGAAACAGATCGATTACCGTAACGAACATTTGGATCCGACAAAGAGGGTTGTTGTTACCAAGAAGTAATAAGAGAGTGAGTAGGATGTGTCAAAAAGAAAGAGAAATCAATTCCTTGCCGGGGATTAATCCCCCGGCAAAAGAGAGAGATAAATTTTGACACATCACCAAGAAATTGGACACAATCCTATCTTCTTATTATAAAGTATACCGTCTTAGGAAAGCGACCGTCCGATGTATTTCGGGATACATGATGATGTCTTCGCCAATGAAGGGAACCTCTTTGCGATAGGCTTTCAAGAATTTCTCCAAGATAGGGGAAGTACGCGCCGGACGACGGAACTCGATACCTTGTGCCGCATTCATCAACTCGATCGCCAGGATATGATCCAAGTTGTCCATAATCTTAAAGAGCTTCGTCGCCGCATTGGCTCCCATACTCACATGGTCTTCCTGCCCGTTGCTGGACACGATCGAGTCGCTGCTGGCGGCATAACAGTACATCTTGTTCTGGCTTACCATGCTGGCTGCCGCATATTGCGGGATCATAAAGCCGGAATTCAGTCCGGGATTGGCAACCAGAAATTCAGGCAAGCCCCGAAGTCCCATGATCAACTGCGCGACACGGCGTTCGGAAATATTTCCCAACTCAGCCAACGCAATCGCAAGGAAATCGTAGGAGATCGCCAACGGCTGACCGTGGAAATTACCTCCGGAGATGATCTTGTCCTCGTCGGGAAAGATCGTCGGGTTGTCCGTCACGGAATTGATCTCGGTAAGCAATACGCCGGAGACATACCGGATCGCATCTTTCGTCGCCCCGTGTACCTGCGGGATGCAGCGGAACGAATACGGGTCCTGCACATGCTCCTTCTTCCGGTTGATCAGTTCGCTGCCCTCCAGAATGCGGCGGAAAGCATCACCCGTCTCGATCTGTCCGGGATGCGGACGCATCTGCTGGATGCAATCCATAAAAGGATCGATCCGCCCGTCGAAGGCTTCGAGCGACAAGGCTGCAATCAGGTCCGCCCGCTTCGACACAGCAAAAGCACGCATCAGGGCAAACACGCCGTTGGCACTCATAAACTGCGTACCGTTCAGCAACGCCAATCCCTCTTTACTCATCAGGCGCACCGGCTTCCAGGCAAACTCGTCCAGGACACTTATTGCCTCCCTCTTCTTCCCTTTATAATACACATCTCCCACTCCGATAAGCGGAAGGAAAAGATTCGCCAACGGAGCCAGGTCGCCCGACGCCCCAAGCGAACCCCGGTCATAGACGATCGGGAGCACGTCATTATTAAAGAAATCAAGGATACGCTGCACCGTTATCACCTGCACGCCGCTATGCCCCAGCGACAAAGCATGCGCTTTCAACAGCATCATCAGGCGGACAATCACCGGGCTCACCTCATCCCCCACGCTACAGGCATGGCTTTTCACCAGATTCTCCTGCAAGGTGCTGAGTTCATCCGGCGAGATATTTTTATTACACAAGGAACCAAAGCCTGTCGTGATGCCGTAAAGCGGCTCGCTCTGTGTCTCGATCTTCCGGTCCAGATAATCGCGGCAACGCTGGATACGTTCCTTCACTTCCAGGGTCAGTTCCAACTTCATATTTCCGGTCAGTATCTCTTCGATACGTTCGAACGTCAGCGGTTCCGCCCCCACATAATGTACATTTCCCATAACTTTCAACTTTCAATTTTCAACTTTCAATTGCTCCTGCGTCCAATCCAGCAACTTCTTCTCTATCCGGATCGCTTCGGATTCGAGGAAATCCGCTTTCTCCGACATCCGTTTGACAAACGCTCCATCCTTTATGGATGTAAGATTGATACGGACATTCAGCAAAGCCCCTAACACACAGGTACGGGCCGTCATCATCGCCACACAGGCATCGGTCACGGCATTCCGGTTCCCTTTATGCGCCACATATATAATAGTCTCCATCACCGAGGCAATCTCTTCGGCCACTTCCATCGGGACCATAGCCGCCTGTTTCGTCGCATCCTGGATCACCCGGCTGCGCTCGGCTTTTTCCTCCTCCGTTTCCTTCGGGAGTTTAAAGGCGGCAAACACACGGTCGTACGCTTCGCTATCGCGGTCTATATCCCGGATCAGCCGTTCACGAATGATGGTTGCCTCCGTCGCGATTGTCCGCATCTGGCCTTCCACATCGGCATATTTCTTCTTACCGATCGTCAGGTTTGCCACCATCTCGGTAAGTGCCGTCGCAATAGCCCCGTTCAGAGCCGAGATACTTCCGCCCCCGGAACAGGCGCGCTACCCGCCGTTTCGGCAAGAAATCCTTTGATTGTCAAATCTACAAGCATTGTGTCTATTATTTAAGATTAAACATTTTATCTTCATCCCGTCAAACGATATAAAGCACGCCGTCTTTGATAACCGTGTCCACGATATTCATTCCTATATGATAAGGAAGGAACTTATAAGAAGGGAATTTCAACAAGACCAAGTCCGCCTTCTTTCCGACATCGATGCTACCGACCTTCTTTTCCTGGCCTAACGCTGCCGCTCCGTTGATCGTAAGGGCGGTCAGGGCTTCTTCGGGAGTAAGTTTCATCTGGATGCAGGCCAGGGCGAACAACAACGGGATCGAACTGGAGAAGCAACTACCGGGGTTCAGGTCGGAAGCCAGTGCCACAGCGCAACCGGCATCTATCATCCGGCGTCCCGGAGCATAAGGTTCATTTAGCGAGAAAGCGGTAAGCGGAAGCAAAGTCGCGATCGTCCCCGAACGTGCCAGGCGTTTGATGCCGGTATCGGAGATATGCAACAGATGGTCGGCACTCACGGCTTTCAGGCGGGCTGCCAATTCGGCTCCTCCGAAAGAAACGATCTCATCGGCATGAAGTTTCAGTTTGAAACGCTGGCTGCGGGCTGCTTTCAACAAACGTTCGCTTTGTTCGACCGAGAAAACGCCTTGTTCGCAAAAGACATCGCAGAAGGTTACCGAATGTTCTGCACGTACATGGGGCAACACTCCTTCTATTATGTAATCGACATATGCGTCCGTACGCCCGGCAAACTCCGGCGGGACAGCATGCGCACCGAGGAAAGTAGACACCACATCCAACGGGTGTTCGTCGTTCAACTCCTTCATGACACGAAGCTGGATCAGCTCGGTCGCCAAGTCAAGACCGTAACCACTCTTTCCTTCGACAGTAGTCACGCCCATATCCATCATAGCGTCGAGACGGTCGTATGCATCGCCGTACAGGTCATCATAGCTGGCGTTCCGGGTCGCATTCATCGTATTGACGATCCCGCCTCCCCTTTCCATGATCGACATATAGCTGTCTCCTTTCATCCGCCAGGAGAACTCCTCCTCGCGGTAACCACCGAAGACGAAGTGCGTATGGCTATCCACAAACCCTGGCAGAAGCGCACGTCCGGAAGCGTCTACTTCCAGATAATCTCCGACATCCACTTGCCGGAGGACTTCTTCGGTCGGTCCCACATGCGTAATAATACCATTCGAAACGGCAACCGCTCCGTCCTCGATCACACCGACATCGGACATTGCCTTCCCCTTCTTCGCTTCAAAACCAGAACAAGTCACCACCTGCGACGCATTCCGTATCAATATCTTTTCGTCTTCCATCGTCTATCCCATTATTCTGGCTTCCAGCACCTGATCCATTGAAAAGTCTTCCAGTCCCAAATAATAAGAAGCCGTGTCGATCAAAGCTTCCATCGGAACCAAGCCGATGATCTCGCTTCCGACGACTGGGACACCATAGCGACGTGCCTCAATGCGTACCAGCTCGAAAGCGCGATAAAGGGCGGTGCGGGTATAATCGGTCATATTGATCGAAACCTGCACGATGCCGCGTTCTTTCAGTTCCACTCCCATCGCCTTGCAGTAGCGGAGCCCGCCACCTATGAAGCGGATCTTTTTGGCGATACTGCTCGCGATCTCCAGGTTCGCCGTGCCCAAATTGACGTTATAAGCCACCAGCGGCATACGGGCGCCGATCGCCACTGTCCCTGCCGACGGATGCCGTTCGGCAGGCCCGAAGTCAGGTTTCCATTCCGGCTGCTTGATCTTTGCTTCCATACCCTCAAACTCACCTTTGCGGATCGCCGCCAAGTTCTCTCGGTGTGGAGCCGAAGCCGACTTTTCATACAGGAAGACCGGCACTCGATAGAGAGCAGCCACCTTCTCGCCCACTTCTTTGGAGAGCGCAATCGCCTCATCCATCGTACACCCTCTGATCGGGATAAAAGGAACGACATCGACCGCTCCCATCCGCGGATGCTGCCCGGAGTGTTTCGTGAGGTCTATCAGTTCCACCGCCTGTCCGATGGCTTCGAGCAAAGCGTCCTTCAAAGCTTCCGGTTCACCGACTACCGTCACGACCAGTCGGTTATGATCTTCGTCATTACTGTAATCCAACAGCTTTACACCGGCTTTGGCACGAAATTTATCTACTATCTTTTCTATTTTCTCTAAATCCCTTCCCTCACTGAAATTGGGGACACATTCCATTATCTTATTCCATGTACTCATACTTTGCGTTTTAAAGAGGTACGTATACTATTTTGAATTAAATCTTCTTTCGGAATAAAAGGCAGCGTGATATGATACCAGTCGCCATAGTTTTCGTTAAAGGCCGCGCTGGTGGACATGGCATTCGGATTCCTGGCCCAGGAACGGCGTGCCACTCCTCCCATCACATCCCAGAGCATGGCGGAACGAAGGATTTCGTCCACCCGTTCGCTTCCATCCAGCACCATACCGAAACCACCGTTTACCGCTTTCCCGATACCGACTCCGCCGCCATTATGAAGGGCAACAAGGCTCATACCCCGTGCCGCATTTCCGGCAAAACACTGGACAGCCATATCGGCCATGACGTTACTTCCGTCATAAATATTGGACGTTTCGCGGAAAGGCGAATCCGTCCCACTCACATCATGATGGTCACGTCCAAGCATGATCGGCCCGACTTCTCCGTCCCGCACCATGCGGTTGAAGCGGAGCGCGATATTCAATCTTCCTTCCGCATCCTGGTAGAGAATGCGCGCCTCGGTACCGACAACAAGCCGGTTTGTCTCGGCATCGCGAATCCAGTTGTAGTTATCCCTGTCCTGCCCGCGCCGGTTCGGATCGATGCAATCCATAGCTGCTTGGTCGGTCTTTACCAGATCTTCATGTTTCCCACTCAGACATACCCAGCGGAAAGGCCCGTAACCATAGTCGAAAAGTTCCGGCCCCATAATGTCCTCGACATAGGATGGCCAGATGAAACCGTCTTTCTCATCTATTCCGTTCCGGGAAATTTCCTTTACACCGGCATCGTAGATGGCTTTCATAAACGAGTTTCCATAGTCGAAAAAGTAAGTGCCGCAAGCCACAAGCTTCTTGATTACCTCGAAATGACGATGCAGGGATTGATCGACCAACGAGCAGAACCGGTCCATATCATGAGAAAGAAGTTCCGTACGCTCGGCAAAGGAGATGCCGACAGGACAGTAACCACCTTCATAGACGGCATGACAGGAAGTTTGGTCACTCAGCAGATCGATCCGGATCGCCTGCGCCTCGGCAAACTCCAACAAGTCTACTATATTGCCATGATAAGCGATCGAAATCGGTTCCCTTACCTGCATAGCCTCCTGCGCCATACGGAATGCTTCTGCTTTATCTTCAGTCACATGCTGAACCCAACCTTGCGAATGGCGGGTCTGGATGCGGGAACTGTCCACTTCTGCAATGATACTGGCAGCACCGGCTATAACGGCCGCTTTCGGTTGTGCCCCACTCATTCCTCCGATACCGGAGGAGACAAAGAGATGCCCGCGCAAATCCTGATCCTGCGGAATGCCTAATTTCTTCCGCCCGGCATTCAATAAGGTATTGAACGTCCCGTGCACAATCCCCTGCGGACCGATATACATCCAGCCGCCGGCGGTCATCTGTCCGTAATTAGCGACACCCATCTGGGCGGCTATATGCCAGTCTTTCTGATTGTCGAACAGGCCGACCATCATGGAATTGGTAATAATCACACGGGGTGCATCCGGCTTGGAACGGAACAGTCCCAACGGATGTCCGGACTCGATCACGAGTGTCTGCTCGCTCGTCAGTATTTCGAGATATTGCTTGATCAGGCGATACTGCATCCAGTTCTGGCAAACCTGCCCGGTTTCGCCATACGTGACCAGTTCGTATGGATAGAGAGCGATATCGAAACTGAGATTGTTGTCGATCATCACCTGAAAAGCCTTTCCCTCCAGACATTGCCCTTTATATTGGTCGACAGGCTTGGCTTTCAAGTCTCCTTCCGGCCGATAACGGTATCCGTAAAGGCGGCCGCGAGTCATCAACTCTTCCATAAACTCCGGAGCCAGCACTTCATGCAACTCTTCGGGAATGTAACGGAGCGCATTCTTCAAGGCCGTTTCTGTTTGTGCAGGCGTAAGTGAATAGCCGCGATCAGGAGCGCGGCGGATACCGGGAACAAAAGATGGGTAAACCGGCAATTGGTTACTTAGGCGTACTTCCATAACATGATATTTTAAGGTGTTTTCTTACAATCTGTAAGTAAATAGCAAAAGTAAGAGGCGTACAAGATAAGCATTCTCTTTCATCTTGCCAACCGGCACAATTATGTTTAGAAGCACAAAAAGGGCCATTCCCTTAACCAGGAACAGCCCTTTTCTATCGGATTAAAATCTATTCTTATTTACCAGCTTCAGCAGCTGCTTTCTTATTGATCTTCTTCTTCTGCAACTCGTAAGCGATCGGAGTAGCGACGAACAAAGTAGAGTATGTACCGATAATGATACCTAATAAGATAGCGAACGTAAAGCTACGGATCGTCGCACCACCCAGGATGAAGATACACAATACAACTACCAACGTAGTCAATGATGTATTAAATGTACGACATAAAGTAGAGTTCAACGCATCATTGATCACTTGATAACGATCACGCTTCGGATACAAAGCGATCGTCTCACGGATACGGTCGAACACAACCACGGTATCGTTGATAGAGTAACCGATGATGGTCAGGATAGCCGCGATAAAGGTCTGGTCGACTTCCATAGAGAACGGCAATACCTTCCAAAGCAACGTATAGAAAGAAATAATACACAAAGTCGTGACAGCTACAGAAGCGAATGCACCGACAGAGAATGAGATGTCGCGGAAACGAAGCAAGATATAAGCCGCCATACAGAACATGGCAAATACAACTGCGAGAAACGCAGCGTTCTTGATATCGTCTGCCATACTCGGTCCTACCTTCTGTGAGCTCTGGATATACTGATCCGTGAACTGAGCCAAAGTCGTTCCTTCCGGAAGCAATGACTTGACACCTTCAAACAATTTATTTTCGATTTCCTGGTCGATAGCCGGATCATTGTCTTCAATCTTATAGTTGGTAGATACACGAACCTGGTCGGGAGTACCGATCTGGATAACGCTAACAGAACCATCCAACTGCGCATCCAACAGATTACGGACTTCGTCAGTCTTCACATCCTGGGCGAAACGGATCACATAGTTACGTCCACCGGTGAAATCGATACCGTTGTTCAAACCGATAGTAGACATGGAGATCGCACCCAAAACAATAATACCGGCCGGAATCAGATACCCAACCTTACGGGCTGCCAAGAAGTTGATCTTCGGATTCGTCAATAAATCTTTCGTAATAGAAGTCGTAAAGGTCACGTTCTTCAGTTTATCTTTTGCCAACAGTGCTTCGTAAACGATACGAGTCAGGAAGACTGCCGTCAGGAAGGACGCGAACAAACCGATAATCATCGTCGTGGCAAAACCACGGATAGGACCCGTACCGAAATAGAACAATACGACACCAGTGATGATGGAAGTCAAGTTCGAGTCGAAGATTGCAGAAAATGCGTTGCTGTAACCATCGGCAATTGCTTTGTTCAACGATTTACCGGCACGAAGTTCCTCTTTCGTACGTTCGTAGATCAGCACGTTGGCATCGACGGCCGTACCCAGTGTCAGCACGATACCGGCAATACCCGGCAACGTAAGGACTGCCTGGAAGGATGCAAGGATACCCATTGTGAAAAAGATGTTCAATACCAAAGCACCGTCGGCGATCAAGCCCGGAAGAACTCCGTAGAAGGCACACATGTAGAACATCAACAGGATCAAAGCCAAAACAAATGAGATAACACCGGAATTGATAGCTTCCTGACCCAAAGACGGGCCGACAACGTCTTCCTGTACGATATGTACGGAAGCAGCCATTTTACCGGATTTCAACACGTTAGCCAAGTCCTTTGCCTCTTCCGGAGTGAAGTGGCCTGTGATCTGAGAACGTCCGCCTGTGATTTCCACCTGCACGTTAGGAGCTGAATAAACCATATCGTCGAGAACGATAGCAACCGCTTTACCGATATTTTCTTTTGTCAGGCGAGCCCATGCTTTAGCCCCTTCTGCGTTCATAGTCATGCTAACCTGCTGTTCTGAACGGCCTGCCTGCTGAACGAAGTCTGCATTAGCATCCGTTACAACGTCACCTCCCAAAGCAGGCGTTCCGTCGTGGTTCGTCATCTTGATTGCATACAAGTAGAAATATTGTTCTTTTTCATCGATAGCCTTTACGCCCCATTTCAAAGAAAGGTTACGCGGCAGAATATCTTTTACCTGCTTCATGTTCAGGTATTCGTTGATCTTGGCAATATCTTTCTTATCGGCAATACCGACAACCGGTCCGGGAGCCAACTGTCCGTTATACTGGTTGATCTGCAGAACGGCGAACAACGGATGTTGCTTTGCGAATTCTTCCATGCTCTTGGCTGCCTGTGCTTCAGGCTTGTCTTCACCGATCTTAGCCAGCAGAGAATCTGCGTCGTTGGTTGTTTCGGCAGCAGCATTGTCGGCAACTACTTCTTCCGTTGCTTCGATAGCCGTAGTATCCGAACCTACAGCAGCAGTATCGTCCGATTTCAGGATTGTAGCCAACATATTATCGGCGGCAACCAACTGCTGGTAGATTTCCGGCAAGTTGTATGTTTCCCAGAATTCGAGGTTGGCACTACCCTGTAATAATTTACGCACACGTTCCGGTTCTTTCACACCCGGAAGTTCAACCAGGATACGGCCGGCAGTTTCCAAACGCTGGATGTTCGGAGACACCACGCCGAAACGGTCGATACGGGTACGCAATACGTTAAATGAATTATCGATTGCACTCTTCAGTTCTTCCTTCAACACGGCGATTACCTGTGCGTCCGAGCTCTGCGGAGTGATTTTGTCTTTCAATTCGAAAGTACTGAAAATAGCGGATAAACGGGCGCCATTATCTAACTTCTTATACTCTTCTGCAAATAGATCAATAAAGTCCTTCTGACTTGTAGCCTGATTTTCATAAGCCAAGTCCAATGCTTTATTGAAGTTCTCGTCCTGATTGTTGTTCGAAAGCGAGCGAATCACATCGGCCACATTCAATTCCAGAAGGACGTTCATACCGCCCTTCAAGTCAAGCCCTAAACTGATTTCCATTTCACGGCACTCCTTGAGCGTATAGCCCAACCATAGCTTCTGAGTAGATAACGAGTCCAAATAAGAACTCTCTTTTACCGGATCTCCACCTGCATACTCAGCGGCTTTACTGTTGTAATGTCTTGTCACGAACGAGAATGACAGATAAAACATACAGACAAGCGTAAGTAACACCGCAAAGACCTTTACAAATCCTTTGTTTTGCATTTGAATCTTATGTTTATGTTATTATTCGTTTTTTCACAGGGTGCAAATATAGGCTTTTTTCTTTGTCCAACAGTAATTAGATTAATTTATTTGTCACACTCTTAGTTTATTTCAGCCACAATTATATATCTTTGCCCGTAAAAAACATAAGTAAAGAATAACCATGAAGCAACTTTTATTATTAACGCTATTTATCCCGGCCCTACTCTGGGCTCAGGAAGATTCAAGTATTTAGCCGGAGCCGTTCCGGTCGAGAATGGTAAAGTAGTATTCGCAAAGGAGATAAACGCACCTTCTTTTTCGAAAGATGAAGTATATGACAAAATGCTGGACTGGGCGGACGGTTTCTTCAGTGAAGACGGCAACCGCGTTGTCTATTCCGACAAGGCAAAAGGCGACATCGCCGCAGTAGGGCAAACCAACCTGGTCTTCCAGAGCACCGCCCTTTCTCTGGACCGTACGGAAATGAACTATCGCGTCACGATGGAATGCGAGAACCAGAAATGTATAGTGAAAGTGGCCGGTATCCGTTACGAATATAATGTATCGTACCAGCGTGAACCGGAAAAATACACCGCCGAAGAATGGATTACAGATAAGTATTGCCTGAACAAAGACCAAACCAAATTGAACCGAGGCAACGGCAAATTCCGTAGAAAGACAGTCGATTTCATTGACGAAATGTTTGCCTCCGCCTCCGCCGCTTTAGGCACGCAGGCAACCGCCAACGTAGTTCCGGCAACACCGGTCACTCCCGCTCGGACTGTGACACCAGCCCAGACCCCCAACCGGCAACTCCGGTTCCGGCAAAAAAGAAGGATATGTGGCTTTTGCCGCCGATAAGGTTCCGTCTACATTATTACAGATGTTACCGGAAAGCGATATGCAGGTCGTATCCGCCGGTAAGCCGGATACAAAAGAGACATCCGCCCAGTGGAAAGGCACGGGTAATATGTTCGGCAAATCGATTGCCTCGATCGCCATCAGCAAAGACAGTCCTGTCTATAAAGAAATAGGTAACAATGACACATATAGCTTGTCTTTCTTCAAGAAAGGTGAAAGCGGAGATGCCTGGCTGATCATCGACTGCCGCAAGCAGGGCGAAACGGCAGAAGGCCAGCAGATAACCGTCATCGGTGAAATCGTAAATGTATGGATGAAATAGGATGATGAAAAAGCTGTTTTTCCTTCTATTGATCATGCTCCCTGCGCTGGCAACGGCACAGGGGCATAAAGGCGAAGTCGACGAGTGTGCCCCGATGAGAAACGGGAAAGTATGCTATCGCGACACAGTCCATGTGAAAGACATGAGCCAGGACCAGATATTCGAAGTAATCAACCAATGGGCGAAGAAAAGCTATGCGAAAGATATATTCCTGTCGAATGTCAACTCCAAGAAGTCCAAAGGGACTATCAACGTTTCTTCCAAAGTCGAGATGCTGTTGAACGATACAGACAAAACGATCATCAAATACAAGATGAAAATCAATTGCCACGACAACTGCTACTCGGCAGAAGTAAGCAATATCGTTTATCAATACGATCCACAGAACAATAAGAAGTTCAAGACGTATTCGGCAGAAAGCGTAATCGCCAATAATGGCAAAAAGCAATACGGTTGCCTTGATCAAGGCTCCGAAGCTGTTTTGTAATGCCACGTTCTTCTTCGTCGAGAACCTGTTTGCCGACATCCTGGATGCAGTGAACGATGCGGAACTGTAGCATAAAGAGCTAACTCCATAAGCACGGCACAAAAATTCCCCTATACGAGAAACTACGGCTTCCTGTATAGGGGAATTTTTCATTTTCAATCATTCTCTTTCAACTGCAAGTAACACCATAACGGATAATGGTCGGAATAACGCACCTTGTCGACCGTGCAGTTGATCGGTTTCATATTGGCTGAATGCAGGATGTTGTCGATCCTGAACCAAAAGAAGTTTTCATTATAGGTGACTCCGACACCACGGCCTGAAGCAGCATAAGCATCTTTCAACGGCCCCTGGATCGTACGATGGGCATAGGAAATCGGCGTATCGTTGAAGTCACCGCAGACCAATACATAATCGGTATCGATCTTTTTGATTTCTTCGGCAACCGCTCTCGCCTGACGGGCACGTATCCGGAATGCAGGTCCCAACTTCTGTTCGATGGAACTTCTCAAACCATCGAGCGTTTCGGAATTCAGATTCTTGATAAATGCGGAATAATGGCTCCGGTCCTCCATCGTCAGCTTGAAAGACTCCAAGTGGTTATTGATCAAAGTCAACTTCTTTCCTCTTATATCCAGTTCATGAATGGACGAGCCGTTGAAAGAGCTGTCATACTTGATCTTACGGGATTTGGAGATCGGATATTTGGAAAATACGGCTATATTGAATTTGAGCGTACCGGAGGTTCCGATCGGAATAATGGAGCGATACCTATACATCTTCAAGGCATTGGCGATCTTCTGATTCGTCAAAAAGTTCTTGGAAGTACCTACTGCATATTCCTGCAGACATACGATATCCGCACCGGAATTCGCAATATACCGTATGATCGGATTCGGAGCATCTTCCGTATGGCCTTTATAACCGAATCCCATGACATTATAAGTCAAGACTTTCAGTACATTCTCTTTCGGAATATCGTCCACTCTGTCATGGAAAGGGAAATAACGGGTTACAGGCCCCGGCAGATCAGGAACGAACATAGTCCGACCAACACAAACCGCCATTCCCAAAGAAACAGCCAATAAACAACAAAACAGAGGTTCAAAACGCAAAACACAGGAAATCCCAACCCTAGATAAGAGAAGAACACACTCCTGTCCGGTGAAATTCTGTCCGAGAAGGCCGAAGCAATGAATAGCAGAATAACTATCACATTGGCAGTACCGACTACAGATTTAAACAGAATCCTGATCGCTTTAAACCGCTCGCTCATTTTTTGCTGGCATCAAATAGTTTTTCTTTTCTTCTGCCGAAAGGCTTTCGTAACCGGAACGTTTTAATTTATCCAATATTGCATCCAGATCGACTGTTTCCCGATGTTTACGGGCATTATATTCATAATCGGTCTCCGGACGTTTATAAGTCACACGCATCTTGGGTTTCCGCTTTCCCAGATTCACCACCCAGTCAAGTAAGCGGTTCATAGGAGCCGTCAGATCTTTGCCTTCCTTGATCCGGGCGGCAAACCAGATGCCGAACAACGCCCCGCCGATATGGGCGATATGACCGCCGGCATTCGTCGATGTAATAGCCAGCAAGTCTATCACAAATGTAAACAAGGCCATATAAATCAACTTGATCCTCCCGCTCAAGAACAAGCCGATCACCAAATCTTTCCGGTAGAAAGAGACGGCAAACACAATGGCCATAACCGAAGCCGACGCTCCCATCAAATAACTATAGGCGGCAACTGTACGGAAATAAGGGAATATGTTGTATGCCACAAGAAACAAGACAGCCCCGGCAATACCTCCTAACAGATACAGGCCGCCTAATTGCCGCTCACTGAAAAAAGTAAGGAACAAACCGCCGAACCAGTATAACCACAGCATATTAAACAGAATATGCAGAAAGTCGAAATGCGTGAACATATAAGTAATAATCGTCCACGGCCGGTACAAAAGCAATTCGGGAGACGAAGGCACTTGCAAATACTGCAAAAACGGAAAACCGCCCAGATTGAACAGCATCAGGATCACACTTGCCAACCGTATAATGACGAATAGCCCGACATTGATATAAATCAGTTTTGCCAGGATGTTGCCGGAATTGAAGTCCGTTTGAGATTAGTAAAAATATCGCCCAGTGTCTATATCTTTCTTTTTTCCAATACCGAACCAGGAAATAACCGAAAAGCATACCGCCCAGGTGGGCAAAATGCGCCACGTAATCACCACCGTTGTTAGCGACACCCATAAACAATTCGGCCAATCCGTAAAGATCACGAAATATTTTGCCTTGATAGGAATAGGGATGAACATCAGGTACAGCGGAACATTCGGGAACAACATGGCAAATGCCAGCAAAATACCGAATACGGAACCAGAAGCACCGATCGTAATCAGATAGTTCAATGAAGGATCTCCTGCAACCAACTGTACCAGAGTAACCCCGTTCGCACTTGCGAAGGAATGGACGGAATACAGCCAAACCAGTTCCTGCGTAATACCCGCCCCGATACCCGTCACCATGTAAAAAATCAGGAAGCGCTTCGGCCCCCAGACATTCTCCAGCACGCGTCCGAACATATACACACCGAACATATTGAAAAACACGTGCGCAAACGAATGGGTATCATGCATGAACATATAAGTCACAAACTGGAAAGGATAGAAATCCTTCACACCCGGAAAGTGCAGTCCGAATAACTGGACTAAATCAATCCCGACTTTAGGTAAAACAAGACTCGCTACCCAAAACAACAGGTTGATAATGATAAGGTTTTTCGTAACCATCGGGATACTGCTCAGGAATCCCGAACTATTTTGATTCATCATATATTTACAATTTAAGGACAAAGGTATATATATTTCGGCAGTTTTCTGACAAAATAGCACTAAAACATAGTAAATCAATAAAAAAAACTCTTTTTTTCTTTGCGATATATCAAAATAGAATTACATTTGACACCGACTTTTTAGGCTATCACAAATATTGTTTAATATATTAATTATCAAACCATCATGAACAAAACAGAATTTATCAATGCTGTAGCGGAAAAATCCGGTTTAAGCAAAGTTGATGCAAAGAAAGCTGTAGAAGCTTTTGTTGAAACAGTATCCAGTGAATTAAAAGAAGGTGGCAAAGTGGCCCTTTTAGGTTTTGGTTCTTTCTCTGTTGCTGAAAAATCTGCACGCAAAGGTGTTAACCCGAAGACTAAACAACCAATCGAAATCCCGGCACGCAAATCAGTTAAATTCAAAGCTGGCGCCGAATTGACAGAAATTATCAAGTAAATTAGTCTTACACTCTCAATAAGTAAAAAGGCACTCCGCAATCGGAATGCCTTTTTACTTATTGCATGCCGGTTACTTTATCAAATCATAGTTATCTCTTTCCTACCCACACCAATCTTATGGTTTTTACAAAATAAACCTGTACCTTTGCAGGTAAAATAAATCCGAACATATACTAAACGAATATGGTTATCGAACAACAGATTACCGGTGCTATCATTACCGGCATAAAAGAACTGTATGGCGCCGATGTGGCAGCCAACCAGGTACAACTGCAAAAGACAAAGAAAGAGTTCAAAGGACATCTGACTCTGGTTGTTTTTCCCTTCCTCCGCATGTCGAAGAAATCTCCGGAACAGACTGCCCAGGAAATTGGCGAATACCTGCTCCGGCATGAACCGGCTGTAGCCGAATTCAATGTAATCAAAGGATTCCTCAACCTGACCATCGCCTGTGCCTGCTGGATCGATTTATTAAACGAAATCAACGGCCAGCCGTCATACGGGATCATCCCTGTAACGGAACAGTCTCCGCTGGTCATGATCGAATATTCTTCTCCCAACACCAACAAGCCGCTCCATCTTGGACACGTGCGTAACAACCTATTGGGTTACAGCCTGTCGAGATCATGAAAGCGAACGGCAATAAAGTGGTAAAGACGAACATCGTAAACGACCGCGGTATCCATATCTGCAAGTCCATGCTCGCCTGGCAGAAATGGGGCAACGGCGTGACTCCCGAAACGGCCGGCAAGAAAGGCGACCACCTGATCGGTGACTTCTACGTCCTTTTCAGCAACAAACTGAAAGAAGAGACTGCCGCCCTCGAAGCAAAAGGCATGACGAAAGAAGGAAGCCGAAGCCGCTTCTCCCCTGATGGCCGAAGCACGCGAGATGCTCCGCAAATGGGAAGCCGGCGACAAGGAGGTACGCGCTCTTTGGGAAATGATGAACAACTGGGTGTACGCCGGATTCGACGAGACATACAAAATGATGGGCGTAGACTTCGATAAGATCTATTACGAATCACAGACCTACCTGGAAGGTAAAGGCAAAGTGCTGGAAGGGCTCGACAAAGGCATTTTCTACCGCCGTGAAGACGGTTCCGTATGGGCAGACCTGACCAAAGACGGCCTGGACGAGAAACTGCTGCTCCGTGCCGACGGAACTTCCGTCTACATGACACAAGATATCGGAACTGCCAAATTGCGTTTCGATGACTATCCTATCAACAAAATGATCTATGTGGTAGGAAACGAGCAGAACTACCATTTCCAGGTATTGTCCATCCTGTTGGATAAATTGGGTTTTGAATTCGGCAAAGGCCTTGTACATTTCTCTTACGGCATGGTCGAACTGCCGGAAGGCAAGATGAAGAGCCGCGAAGGAACGGTTGTCGATGCAGACGACCTGATGGAAGAGATGGTGGGTACAGCCCGCGAAATCTCGCAGGAACTGGGCAAAGTGGACGAAATGACACCGGAAGAAGCCGAAAACATCGCCCGCATGGTCGGCCTCGGTTCCTTGAAATACTTCATCCTGAAGGTGGACCCGCGCAAGAACATGACTTTCAACCCGAAGGAATCGATCGATTTCAACGGTAATACCGGCCCGTTCATCCAATACACATATGCCCGTATCCGTTCCGTTCTGCGTAAAGCTGCCGAACAGGGCATCGTTTTGCCCGAACAGCTGCCGACAACGACTACCATATCCGAGAAGGAAGAAAACCTGATCCAGATGATAGCCGACTACGCTTCCGTCGTTCGCGAAGCAGGAAAGGAATACAGCCCCGCCCTCATCGCCAACTATACTTATGACCTGGTAAAAGAATACAACCAGTTCTATCACGATTTCTCCATCCTCCGCGAAGAGAATGAAGAAGTAAAAGAGTTCCGCCTTGTCCTCTCCGCCAACGTAGCCAAGATTGTCAAATCGGCCATGTCATTGTTGGGAATCGAGGTTCCGGAGAGAATGTAAGAAACGGATCATGAATATAGACCAACAGACAAACGATGCTCTCCTGCGATTTCAGCGTAATGAAGTCACAGAGAGCATTGTTTTTTATACAAAGCTGGCGGCAATCGAGAAAGATTCGGACAAGAAGAATGTGCTGGCCCGTATATTAGCACTACTTTTGCCATCAAGCTAATGGAAAGTAGCGAGGAAGGTGCAAAGATATGCCAACAATAAAAAAATTTGAAAAACAACTATCATACCATCATGTTTCTTGTGTGAAGATTGAATATCATAACATGCAGATATGATAGTTTCCTTTTTAACTATCATTCTACTATCATAAATCAGCTGTTTAACCATCATTTTAGCCGTTTTACCCGAAACAAAAACACTCCAAAAGAGTTAAAAACAGACTGTTTTCCGGAAAACATAAGGCTTTTTTGCCGGAACACGTTACTTTTTTACACAAAAGACATTAGATCTTCTCCCTGAAATACCCGTATCAGAGCCTTTTATACCTCCATCTGACGGGTATCGACACCCGGGTCTGCAGGTAGCCGACATCCGGGTCTCAATAAAAATATGTAGTTATTCTTATGAAAATAAGCTATATAAAACGCGTAAAAAAGATACAGTCTTTATGATAGCATGATAGTTGAAAAAACATCTATCATGCCTACTATCATCTCACACAAACATTGATATTCATAATATCAAGAGCAGAGCATGATAGTATGACAGTTGTTTTTGCAATCAATAATAAGTAAGCTTTTTGTCAGGCTTTCTTTTTACGCGTTGTCTTCTTTGCAGCCGGTTTTTCTCCAGCTTCGGCTATGATCTTTTTACAATCTTCAAGTGTCAGGACTGTCGGGTCGGTTACCGTTTTCGGAATACGATAGTTCGCTTTCTGATAAGAAATATAAGGACCGAAGCGACCTTTCAGGATTTCCATCTCCGGATCCTCCTCGAACTTCTTGATAAAACGTTGTTCGTCTTTCACCCTTTTCCCTTCGATCAAAGCGATTGCTTCCTCTGCCGTAATCGTCAGCGGATTCAAATCTTTCGAATAGAAACAAATTTACCGTCATGACGGATAAACGGCCCGAAACGGCCGACAGCCGCCACCATCACCTTGCCTTCATATTCACCGACCGTCCGGGGAAGATCAAAAAGTTTCAGAGCCTCTTCCAATGTAATCGTATCGATGGACTGGCCTTTCATCAGAGAGGCAAACTGAGGTTTCGGCGCCTCTTTGTCGTCAGCATGTGCCGCCCCAATCTGAACGACAGGACCATAGCGGCCGATCTTCACAAACACCGGGTTGCCGCTCTTCGGATCGATACCGAGCTCGCGTTCCCCTACTTTATGTTCGGTCTTAACGGCAGCCGTAGCCTCTACGATCGGATGGAAAATCTTATAGAATTTATCGATGGCCTTCGTCCATACCAGTTCGCCTTCCGCAACCGAGTCGAATTCTTTTTCTACACTGGCCGTAAAGTTGTAATCCAACACATCCGGGAAATACTCCATCAAAAAGTCGTTTACTACCGTACCGATATCGGTCGGCATCAGTTTATTGCGGTCGGCCCCGACGGTCTCGGTCTTTTCCGCTTCCTCGATCTTTCCCTTGGACAGCGAAACAACTGTGTAAGCACGTTCCACGCCTTCCTTATCTCCTTTCACCACATATTCGCGGTTCTGGATCGTCTGGATAGTCGGCGCATAGGTAGACGGACGTCCGATGCCCAATTCTTCCAAACGGCGAACTAGGCTGGCTTCCGTATAGCGCGGAGGACGCTGCGTGAAACGCTCTGTCGCCACGATATCTTTCAATGACAATGTCTCATGGAGCTTTACCGGAGGAAGCAGGCCGTTTTCCTGTTCTTTCTCCGTATCGTCGTCATTGCTCTCCATATAAACCTGAAGGAAGCCTTCGAAACTGATCACTTCGCCGACAGCGACAAAACGTTCCGTCTGTCCGCTGATACCGACCGAAATAGTCGTACGTTCCAATTCGGCATCCGCCATCTGGCAAGCGATCGTACGTTTACGGATCAGTTCATACAACTTCTTTTCCTGCGAAGAACTCCCTGCCTCCACATTACTGATATAAGTCGGGCGAATCGCTTCGTGTGCTTCCTGCGCCCCTTTGCTCTTGGTATGATATTGGCGGAACTTATAATATTTCTCACCGTATGTTTCGAAGATAGCCTCTTTCGCCGTACCTAATGCCAGATCGCTCAAGTTCACGGAGTCGGTACGCATATAAGTGATCAGTCCGGATTCATATAAACGCTGTGCGATCATCATCGTCTGCGACACGGAGTATCCTAACTTACGAGCCGCTTCCTGCTGCAAAGTGGAAGTCGTAAAAGGAGGAGCCGGCGATTTCTTTACCGGTTTCGTCGTGATATCGTCAATCGTAAACGAAGCATTCTTACAGGATTCCAAAAAGGCTTCCACCTCTTTCTTATCTTTCAGGCGGCGGTTCAATTCGGCTTTCAACACCGTCGTGCCGTCAGGCAGGATAAAGTTTGCAATCACACGGAAAGCCGCCTCGCTTACAAATTCATTGATCTCCCGCTCCCGTTCCACAATCAGGCGCACAGCCACCGACTGCACACGTCCGGCCGATAATGCGGGTTTTACCTTACGCCACAAAATCGGCGAAAGTTCGAATCCCACGATACGGTCCAACACACGACGTGCCTGTTGGGCGTTCACCAAGTTAATATTGATATCGCGTGGTGTTTCAATAGCATGCAGAATGGCATTCTTGGTAATTTCATGAAAGACGATACGTTTGGTATTTTCAGGTTTCAGGCCCAGCACTTCATACAGGTGCCAGGATATAGCCTCTCCTCACGGTCCTCATCGGAAGCGAGCCATACCTGTTCGGCAGACTTGGCTTCGGATTTCAGTTCGCTGACCAGCTTCTTCTTGTCGGCCGGTATCACGTACTGCGGAGCATAGTCGTGCTCGATGTCAATACTAAACTCTTTCGTCTTCAGATCGCGGATATGACCATAGCTCGACATAACCTTATAATCTTTTCCGAGGAACTTTTCAATGGTTTTTGCCTTAGCGGGTGACTCCACTATTACCAGATTCTTTTGCATAATAACGTCTTATCTTTTTGAAATCGGGTGCAAACTTACACAAAATCCATGATTTATGGTTTATCATTTATGATTTATGATTTAAATTTGCACTTTATCTGCCCAAATCGGCATCTATAATTCATAAATTACAAATCATAAATCTCGAAATGGAAACTATTAAACAACTCATTACCGACGGTAAAACAGACGAAGCTATCCGTTTGTTGGACGAATACATAGAAAAAAACACATCTTCTGATGAAGCGTATTACTTACGTGGCAATGCCTACCGTAAAAAAGGGGATATCCGGCAGGCCCTGAACAACTATCTTACGGCGATGGACGTGAACTCCGACAGTCCCGCACAAATCGCCCACGATCAACTGATTTCAATCATGAACTTCTACAACAAGGACATGTTCAACCAATAAGAAAGGCCGCATCTATCACAGACACAGCCTTTCGATGTTAAATCAAAACTATTATGAATAATAAAAAATTTACTTCAATAAAGAGCAGGGACAAAGATTGTCTTTCTCAATATCCTTGAAATAGTTGTATGTACCGACTTTCAGTTCTGCACAAGCAGCCTCGTCGGCAACGATAATACCCTTCGGGTGCATCTGCAAAGCCGTGATAGTCCACATCTGGTTTACCGCACCTTCAACAGCCTGCTGCAAAGCACGGGCTTTGTTATGACCGTTCACCATAATCAGCACCTCTTTTGCATCCAATACCGTAGCAACGCCGACCGTAACGGAAGTCTTCGGAACTTTGTTGACATCGTTATCGAAGAAACGGGAATTGGCGATGATCGTATCGGTTGTCAAAGACTTGACACGGGTACGGGAAGACAAAGAAGAACCCGGCTCGTTGAAAGCGATATGCCCGTCAGGACCGATACCGCCCAGGAACAGGTCCACACCACCGGCAGCTTTCATCTTTGCTTCGTAAGCGGTGCATTCGGCTTCCAGATCTTCTGCGTTTCCATTCAGGATGTTCACATTCTCAGGCTTAATGTCGATATGGCTGAAAAAGTTGTTCCACATGAAAGAATGATAGCTTTCATGATGGTCTTTCGGTAAACCTACATATTCGTCCATATTGAAAGTTATGATATTCTGGAAAGAGATTACCCCCTGTTTGTTCAGTTCGATCAGATTCTTGTACATCCCCAAGGGAGAAGAGCCTGTAGGCAAGCCCAATACAAATGGTTTCTCTGCCGTAGGATTCGCCTTCTTAATTTTGGCTGCCACATAATTAGCGGCCCACTTTGAAAGTTGCTCGTAATTAGGTTCAATAATTAGTCTCATACGCTTTTTTTAATTTAGTTCTTTCGTTCCTAAAAGTAATACCTTTATTCTTTCTGACCAAGAATTTTCCATTTTCAATTCTCAGTTTTCAATTTCTTGGCCATTTCTTCTCCCAAAGCCCAGCATTCTTCATACTTGTCGGCTTTCAGAGCTTGTTTCTGTTCCACCGGAACACCCACAACTTCCCATTTCATCTTCTCGCCGAATGCCGCCAAGTTTTTCACCGCAGCTCCCGCCCAAGTGAAAGAGCCGAAATAGCCGTAGAGACGATGCTTCACTTCGCGCGTTTCGATCTTATCCAGAATCGATTCGATTTCAGGGAACAGACGGTTACTGTAAGTCGGGCTACCGATAATCAAGCCCTTATACTTGAAAATATCTTTCAAGACATAAGATGCAGGGCTCTTGCTCACATTGTGCATGACGATATTCTTCACCCCTGTTCGCGGCCAAAGAAGCGGCAATCGCTTCTGCCATCTGTTCGGTATTGCCATACATGCTGCCGTACACGATCGTCACACCTTCTTCACCTTCATAACGGCTCATACGGTCATAAATATCGATCGCTTTTGCTGCATATTCACGCCACACCGGACCGTGAGTCGAACAGATCGTCCGGATGTCCAAAGCCGACAACTTCTGCAAAGCACGCTGTACAGGATTTCCATATTTACCGACAATATTGGAATAATAACGGAGCATTTCCTCCCAATAATGTTCCACATTCATTTCAGAGTCGATCACACCGCCATCCAACGTTCCGTAAGTACCGAAGGCATCGGCTGAGAACAGGATTTTGTCAGTCGAATCGTAAGTGACCATCACTTCCGGCCAGTGCACCATCGGAGCCATATAGAAAGACAGTTGGTGACGGCCCACACTCAGGGTGTCTCCTTCCTTCACTTCATACAATCCCGTCGAAATACCGTGATACCCATTCAACATGCCGAAAGTCTGCTTGTTTCCGACAATCTGGACATCCGGATACTGCTGGCGCAACAAACGGATACTGCCCGCATGATCCGGCTCCATATGGTTCACGATCTAAAAATCCAAAGGACGCCCGTCGAGAGCATCCGCTATTTTTTCAGGAAAATATCGGAATAACACACATCCACCGTGTCGACCAGGACCGTTTTCTCGTCCACGATCAGATAGGAATTATAAGATACACCATAAGGCAAAGGCCACATATTCTCAAAAAGAGCTTTTTGCCGGTCGTTTACCCCTACATAGTAAACTTTATCTGCTATTTCTTTTAACTTATACACTTTGAAAATTAAAAATTAAGAGTTGAAAATCAAAAATCAAATCTTCTTCATTCCTTTTCCAAGCCGCATGGCACGCCATACGAAGTAGATACCGGCCAAAACGAACGGAATACTGAGCCATTGCCCCATATTCAGCATCATATCAGCCTCGAACTCTTCCTGATCGTTTTCAAAAACTCAATGAAGAAGCGCGAACCGAATACGCAAATCATAAATACACCGAAGATAAGCCCCTCCTTCTTCCAGGCATCTTTTTTTGAAGTAGAGCCACATACAAATAACGAAAGTCACCAAATAGCTGGCGGCTTCATAAAGTTGTGTAGGATGACTGGGAGCGGTAAAAACGGGAGCTGCTCCTCTTTTCCAAGCATGCAGGTTTTCAATAAAACGAAACCCCCAGGGCAGATCTGTCGGATGTCCGTATATTTCATGATTCATCAGGTTTCCCAATCGGATCATAGCAGCCACAAGGCCGGTAGGGACCACCAGTTTGTCGAATGTCCAAAGCATGCTCCGATGGCTAACCCGCTTAGAATAAAAATAGATGGCGATGATTATACCCAACGTTCCCCCATGACTGGCAAGTCCACCCTCCCAAACCTTCAGAATTTCGAGCGGATTCGCCAGATAATAATCCGGAGCATAAAACAGACAATGCCCCAAACGGGCACCGATAACTGTTCCCAACATCGTATAAATCAGCAGGGAATCGATCCATGCCGGATTGAGTTTCTCTCTTTTCCACATCTTTTCCACGATCTTGTAACCGATCAGGAAACCGATGGCAAACGCCAGTCCGTACCAGCGTATCTCACGCGAACCGATGGAAAAGATGGCGGGGTCAGCCGTCCAGGTAATAAAATCAAGCATAATTATTACATCAATTGATAATTGACAATGGACAACTGGCAATTTAAGAGAATGAGGCTCCTTCCCTAACTGTCAATTATCCACTGTCAATTCATTTAAACCAATTTTTTTATTAAGTCTTCTCTTTCGCCATAAAGCATATCGATCACCGGCAATTCGATCATCGTGTAGGCACCTGGCTGCTGTTTGAAACTTGCACGGGCAACACAAACCAATATCTGGGCAGTAAGAGCCGGGTTGTTGATCTTCATGTCGAATTCGATCAACTGGTTCTGCGTTTTACCGGAAACACCTTTACGAACAAGGTTCACGCCATGTCCCATATCTTTCAGGTCGTCCACACAGTCGACCTGAATCACATGCGTTTCGTCGTGCACAAAATAGTCGTCCGCCTTGATGGCAGCAGCTACTTTATCAAAATCATATCCTTCTTCCACTTCGATATAAACCATACGACGATGAACGCCTGTACCCATCGGGATTGTCATGGACAAAGCCGCCTTTACACCTTCGATGGCTTTAACGGCAACGGTATGTCCCATGCTCATGCCCGGTCCGAAATTCGTATATGTAATTCCTTTCGGAACGATCGCCTGCAACAAAGCACGAACGATTGAGTCGCTTCCCGGATCCCATCCGGCAGAGATGACAGCAACTGTATTATGAGCTTTCGCCACAGCATCAAGCGAACGGCGCAGATCGACAATACCTCCGTGGATATCGAAACTATCCACCGTATTGATGCCTAAAGAAAGTATTTCTTTGGCGTAAGTCTCTACGCTACGTGTCGGAGTTGCCAGAACAGCTACATCTACTTTATCCAACTTCGTGATAGTATCAGTGACAGTATATCCTTTCAATTCATCCGGAATATCATTCGGATTACGACGTACAACACCTGCTACTTCAAAATCGGGAGCAGCTTCCAGGGCCTCCAATACATACTTTCCAATATTGCCATATCCAACAATGGCAGCTCTAATCTTCTTCATACTTTAGTTTTTACTTTTCTTCAGCCACAAAAGTAGTTATAATTAGGGGATTGACAAGAGAGGGGTATGTTGTTTTTGTTTAAAATGAAAAGAGGTTCCCTCATCCTATATCATATAGGATGTTTTACTATCTTGCTCTCTGAAACAAAAAAGGAAAATGACGAACAGCAAACTCATATATACATCGAAGACGATCAGATCTTAGGAAAACCTATTGCAACAGTCCGAAAAACAGCTGCCTGCGATATGGAAAATCGGCACTTATCAGGTAGACACACGCA